>JACLAC010008319.1_pt1 | contig 19219 bp, 10 predicted proteins | sample 8027881 | NCBI WGS metagenome assembly JACLAC01 (sample SAMN15725517, study PRJNA655200) | protist metagenome | isolation source: fluorescence activated cell sorting (FACS) single amplified genomes of... | place: Spain: Blaines Bay Microbial Observatory, Mediterranean Sea | collected 2016-01-19 | reverse complement strand
TTTTAAAGGCTAGATTATCAAGGAAACTCAATAGGCCAACCTAAACCAACTTTTATCGTTTAAAATGGTTGAAAAAGATGTCTAGTTCTCATAGAGAAAGAAAATGATGTGTCACATAATCAAAGTCTATAATATATACTAATTATGGTGAGGAATGGAATAAGAAAGTTATAAAGATGAGTAAATTCTTAATAAAAAAACCTTTTAGTCTAATTGAAATGTTAATTGTCATTTCAATTTTTCTGATTCTGGGAACTTTGCTTCAGCCTTCACTTTTAAGCATGCAAAAGCAGGCTGAGTCGGTTGTTTGTAAAGGTAATTTAAAAGTTATCTCAGGAGCTGCAGCTCTACAACTAGAGGATTATAACGGCTTTTTAAACCCAGCAGGTTATGTTTACAACACTTCTAGACCAGAAATAAATAACCCTTACATGAGAATAGATGGATACATTTTAAACCCAATTGGTTCCATGGGACAATATTTAAACTCTGATATCAGCAATGATAATTTTAATCAACACTATAGAGATATGAATAAATCAGAGTATTTTACTGATTTCAAGTGCCCCTCTAATGACTTTGAAGATGGCAAAGACTTTGTCGTTACTTTAGCTGGTTCTAGAGCACCTGATGGAACCAGAATTTTTAGAACTCCAAGAAACCATACGAGTTATGGGTTAAATGGTGGTTTTTTAGGCATTCCTTCAAATGATAATCAATCTAAAGCTTCTGGGGAAATACGAAAGGTGTCAGACCCATCAAAAATGATGCATATGGGGGAGATGTATAGTAATAATAGGCAATGGGCAGTTTTGGCTGCTTGGTTAGAGTTCATGACTTTGGAAGATTCTTACAAAGCACATACAGGCAACCGTTTAGATTGGGAGAGACATGATAATTCTATGAATATTTTATTTGCTGATGCACATGTCGAAAGTGTAGATTTCTATGAGATGGCCCGAGTCAATACAGCTAAAGGGATAGAATAAAAGAAGGGTTTTAATGAATTGAATCACTAAAACCCTTTAGTCGTTATTTAATTAAAGCTTAATTTTCCAAGTTAAAGCTGTTTTGTATTTATCATACTTAGATGTCGTTATGTTTGACTGATTGTCTAGTAGAGTGACACCCATGTTAATAGATTGGGTATCGAAAAAGTCTTTGCCCACATTAAACTTAAAAGTAAAGCGATCATCCTTGCGCTTTTGAGCTCCTACGGCTGTAGCCTCTTTGTAGCTACGATACTGGTAGCCTATACTTGCATTTGCATAGCTGATAATCTTTGTGTTATAAAGGGCATCGTAGCCAAATTGAATTGCTGATTGATCATAGGCTAGAGTGTCGTCATCTGTATTTTCATTTAGAAGTGATCCCGTAATTTTGAGGAAGTGAGTTTTCTCAGGATTGATAGCCCTTTTTCCTCCAAGGATAAGTTTTGTTTGCTTCGCTTCTAAGCCCTGATTGTTTACGTCGTAATAACTAGAGTTTTTGTAGCCAATTTGTGCATGGGTACTCCAAACATCATTTAAGTTCCAAAAAAGCATGGGGGAGAAATCAACATTCCAGAGTAAAGAGCTTCTGTCCAAAGCAAAATACGATGTCGAAACAGGAAGAACTAAGACTAAGTTTTTTTGAACTTTCGTTGCCCATGAGTGAGATAGAGTATGAGCCATAATGTCAAAGTTGCTATTTTCATTATGAAAATCCATGTAGACATAGTAGTTACTACGATGTTGTTTATCCCATGATTTATTTAAACCTAGTGTAGAACTGTAAATAAAATCATCTTTGTTAGATGGGGAAACGGGGTCTTTTTGTTCGAGTACCATATTGGAGTCGTATTCAACTTTTGTGCTAAATGAAGCACTTATACCTTTAGATTTATTAAACGTTCTTAATTTTTCAAGAATGGAAGGTTTAGGAGGTAGCAGTTTTTTTCTAAAACTCTTTGCTGTTTTATCATCAGGGTTTAGTTCAACCGCTTTATTTAAGAGAGTTAAAGCCTCGTCGGTGTCACCAATTTGCACATAAATAAGGGCTTGTTCTGTTAGAATAGAGCTTCTGAACTCAGGTTTATAAGTGTGCATTTGTTTTTCAAGTCTGTTAAATCTGTCTTGTAAGGCTTGATAATCAATATTGTCTTGATTTTTCTCTAAAGCTTCTTTCAATTGAGATTTTTGAACTTTTCTAAAATTTGGGATTTGAACGAGGTCTTCCTTTTCAAGACTTAAAGCTTTGATCTTGACTTCTTTTTTAGGCTTAGATTTAACTGTTTTCTTAGAAGGGATGGCATCGACAAAGTCAACCTTTAAAGAGAGCGCTCTAGCATTGGGAACAGAAAGGGCTTGAGAGGGCATGTCGGTTTTCTTGGCTTCAGATAAAACTTGCCTGAAGTTTTTGAAATAACCTTGCTGAAGCTTCTTGCCACTTTTAAGGTCTGCCTCGATACTGACCTGTTCTGCTAGTTGGTAGGCAATTGTTTCAAAATAACGAGCTTTTTGAGTTTCATTCATTTCTGCCCACTCTAATTTTGTTTTAGAGTAATTGATCATTCGGCGATAATCAGTCATTCCCTTACGAGTAAGGTGGAATACGTGTCCTACCTCTTCAGGTTTGTAGTTAATGGTATTGATCAATATATTGAAAGCACCATGAACAGCTTTGTCGGGAGTGACAAGCTCTATGTTTTTAGACTTAAGTGCTTTCTTGAGCTGAGTTTGAATATTAAAAGGGTTGATGGATTTGCTGTCAATTAAAGACGTGACCTCAGCGAAAAGCGATGAGCTAATGAAACAAGTCTGTAAAAAAAATATTAAAAAAGGTTTCAATTATAACTCCTACTTATTATCAGATGGTACATTGATAGGTAAAATATCATCAAATACTGAAGTATCTGTTCTGGTTTCTTCGATGGCTTTCTCAGTATTGGTATCTATTGTATTTTGAAGGTCCGCTTGTATTGATTCCTCAACATTCACATTCGTATCTATAGGTTCACTACTTTCTGGAGTAGAATTCTCCGGTTCGGCCTTAGGGGTTTCTTTAGCCCCACCTTTCGTTGTAGAACCTTTTAATTGTTGTAATTTAGTTTGAGGAACTCTTGTCGCTTTACTGGGTGACTTGCCTTTGGCAATTTTACTTTGGAAGCCTTGTCCTAAAACTTCAGCGACACCTGTTTGCCCAATATCTGAAACACTGTAGCAAGCGACTTCACCTTCAAAAACAGTTATGGTTGTTTCAGTTGAATCTAGACTGACGTTAAAGTCAGTTCCTCTTACTCCAGCAACAGCAGTAGGGGTTCTTACAGTGAAAGACTCTTCTTTTGAAGAGGCTGGTTTTACTTTAAAACGACTTTCACCTTTAAAAAGTAAAACACTTCTAGTTGGGCTTTTGCCTTGTGTTGTATAGGTTTTGACCTTAAAATGACTACCTGCAGCTAAATCAATCACCGAAGCATCGCTCATTTTCAGAGTAACTTTCCCACCTTTTGAATAGACGTTATCTTTCATTTCTAAAGATTGCCCAGGGTTGAGTTTTATTTTTTTGAAATTTCTGATCAGATAACTGCTTTCATCTGCATCTATGACCTGACCAACTGCGGCTAAAAGAGGCAGGGTAAATATGTGAAAAAGACAAAATAAGTAAATGAAGGTTCTCACTTTGATCCCTTTTATTAATTGGTGATGGTTTGGCTGTAGGTCTAACATATTAAAACTTGATTTCAGATTTGTCTTGTCTTGTTTTTTAGAATAAAAGAGGCAGGCTTGAACAAAATGCTGAGGATAGAGGTAGACTGTTTAACAGATTGCTGTAGAAATCAAGGAACTTTTCCTTGCTGTGGTGTTTATGGGAAGGGCATTGTCATTTTGTTTCTAAACAAGACTTGTTATATTTTATAGTTGATTTTGAGATAGTTAGATTATTTTAAGGGCGGTAGAGTAATCATTTGATGAAGCTTGGCTGTTTTTTTGGCTTGTTAAATGTGTTGTTTTCCTATAAATTATATACAAAGTGGCATCAAAATAAGTATTGTGAAGAAAACCTTAGAAGTGAATGAAGAAATGAATTCTAGTGACACTCATATCTGTAAATCTTTCTCAATGAAGATCATGTGGATGTTTTTAAGTATGGGCATTTTGGTTGAATGCGTACTTGCTAGTACAACTCCCACCATTTTGTCAGGTAGCTCTGTTTTTACAGTTTCATCGAGTGAGTATAACTCAAGTACTGTCATCACTGAAAGTATCACTATTTCAGCAGGATCTAATGCTGGTGAAGTGAGTCTCGTCTGGGATGACTTCACTTATACAGGGATTGTTGTTGGGTTAGCTATGTTCATCTCTGGGGATGATGGAACAGAAAAAAGTAGTATGGTCGTTGTTTTTACTGATGACACTTTCACAGAAGCAGTTTCTTCATGGACATTTCTAGATACCTCAGGTACGACGGATACTGCTGGGTTTGAGTTGAGGCACTTTGAGAAAGCCTCAGGTGACCTAAGTGCTACCAATCTTCATGCTTCGACGGTAACAGGATCTACTACTTTTTCTACAACTAATATTGATATAGAGACAAACAGTACTAGCATAGGTAGTTATACTTTTTCCGGAGATGGGGATTCGATAGGAGCATTTGTTGATGGTTCGGAAAATGAAGACTTGTTTGTTTATAATCGATTCTTTACGTTCGCTTATGCCCGTTCAGATGGCAGTTATGGTATCGCTTATGGTATGTTTGATGATGATACCTACTCACATTTAGTTGGTTCTTATTCTCACAAAGATCTAAATGATGTCGTAGAGGTGGGGGCTTTTGAAGGAACAGGGAGTGGGACATTTTCTGTAGAACATACACCTGTATATGATTATTCTGGAAGTTCTCTTGCTTCTTACTATGGCTGGTATGAATACAATACAGCAGAATTCGAAGTAGACGATGATGTTTTCTCTTTTACTTCTCGAAGTGGAGAAGTGTTAAGTGGAGTTATTGAAAATGAAACAACTTCCATCGTGGGGCAATTGATAGGCCCTGTTGTTCTTGCGACTTATTTGAATAATTCTGAACAACTGTTTTTTGGGTATAAAGTATATAGTGACGCCAACTATAGTGATTATTTTGGTGGTCTAGTAGGTCATGATATTCCTAGTTCAGATGGTCGTTGGGGAGAATTTTCTATAGGTGCAAAGCAAAGTGGGGACCTTTCTTATTCAAACTCTACAGCCGTGATTGTCAGTATTTCTGGCACACCGAGTACTTCAGTCGATGTCGATACGGCATATTCTTTTAGCCCAACAGCCTCGGCCAGCGACAGTTCAAGTATAACTTTTAGTATAGAGAATAAGCCTGATTGGGCCAGTTTTAATACTTCTACAGGGGTTTTAAGCGGGACGCCTACGGTAGGAGGTCTTTATTCTGGGATTGTCATAACAGCAACAAGTGGTGATAGCAGTGCTAGCTTAACTTCATTTTCAATTGAAGTTATAGATAGCTCTGTGACTATTTCTGGTACACCTTCACCTTATGTTGTTGAAAATAACAGTTATAGTTTTGAGCCTACGGCAGTGGATACTCTATTGGGTGAAATTAGCTTTACTATTAGTGGTGAGCCAGATTGGTTGGAGTTTTCATCTAGTACAGGAGCTGTCAGTGGAACACCTACTGTAGCAGGTAATTATGAGGATATTACAATTACTGCGACGAGTATCAATGGAGCAGATAATTTAAATTTTTCTGTTTTAGTAGTAGAAACATTAGTAGGAAAAACAACGGCTTATGTAACAGTTGGAGGGGTATCTCAGCCAATCTTAGATGGAGGGTTAGCTCCTTTTAGCTTGTCTATGTCAGAGAGTTCTAGTTCTGTAAGTTTACTAACTGACGCAACTGCGAGAGATGGCTTTCAGCAGAAATTAGTGGGTGAAAGTGTGGGGACGGCATCCATTACTGTTCAAGATGCTAGTGGGCAAGAGTTATCTTTAGCTGTTTCTTCTTTAAGTGCAGATGTTGCTGACTTTTATGTCGATATCCCTGCCTTAACTAGTTCTTTAGACTACAAGATGATCACTTTTCCATTTTTAGTTTCAAGTTTGGCAGGCAGTGAGCTCTTTAGTGAATTAAGCAGTACTTTTGGTACTTATGGGGAAGACTACATTCTTTATGCCTACCAAAATGGTAATTATGAGAAAATGACAGACTCTTCAGTAAATGTTGGGCCAGGATATGCCTATTGGATGGGTCTTTTGAACTCTGCCAATGTGACTGTGACAGGTGCAACATCTTCTCAGTCAGGAGAAGTTCAAGTACAATTAGAGGAAGGATGGAATATGATAGGTAATCCATATTCTGTGGCCATTGATACAGCAACGATTGCTTATTATAAAAGTGGAGAAAGCATTTTGGTTGAAGACGCTTCTCAGAGTGATTTAGGGCATGTTTTTTGGGAGTTAAACTCTGCAAATGAATATGACCCAATCTCTTCAATTGGAGTAGGTCATGCGGCTTGGATTTATAGCAGTATTGAAACAAATTTAATTTTTTCAGCTAGCACTGTATCAACAAAAGCTAGATTCGCTTCAGATTCTGTGGATTTGTCTGAAGAACCTCAGCCTCCTGCATTTCCTAGGGCGTCAGCTTTATCTACTAGCTCATCTGGTTCATCATCAGGTGGCGGTGGTGGAGGCTGTCTTTTAAGGTAGTTTAAAAGGCTTATGAATTTTTAGTGATTTATGGACCTAGCCTCAAATCATAATTAGTTCATTTGGAATGACTTAATTGTATTTAATTCATAAAAGTGATTAAATTATACAAAAACATAAGGTTTAAAGAATCGCATTTAAGTCGCCTGTTTCTTTTGAGTTGACTTTAGATAATAATTACCTATCTTTTCTTGTAGTTAGATTCATTTTTTTAGTATTTTTTTTGAATAAAATAAGCACATTTTTTTTAGGCACCTTTTTGCTTATTTTCCCTTTCGTTATGAACGGAGAGGATGCCATAAAGTCTTTAACTCCCTTTTTAGAAAAACATTGTTATGAATGTCACGATGATGATGTCAGTAAAGGCGATTTAGATATTTATAATTTAGAGTTTAAGCCAAAAGACCCTCAAAATTTTGCCATCTGGGAAAGAATTTTCGAAAGAGTGGAAGATAATGAGATGCCTCCAAAGAAAAAGAAACGACCTGAGGTCGAATTTAAGAAGACTTTTCTAACTCATTTAAAAAAACCACTAATTCAGACAGACTTAAGTAACAAACAAATTGCTGGGAGAGTGAATGTCAGGCGTTTAACTAGAAACGAGTACACTTATTCGATGTATGACCTTTTGGGCATCGACATTCCTTTACAGAACCTATTGCCAGAAGACCCCGTGACACATGGTTTTGAAACAGTGGCCACAGGTCAGCATTTATCACATTTCACCATGAAACGCTATTTAGATGTAGCTGATATAAGTTTGAGAGATGCTTTTAAAAGAGCTTTTACTAAAGAGAAACCTTTAGAGAAAACCTATTCCGCAGAAGTTTTAACAACTAAAAAAGGTGGAGGTAATTTTAGAGGTCCTCAATTAATTAATGGTTTTAGTGTCGCTTGGCCTCATAACTTACAGTTTTATGGCCGTATGATGAAGACGAAGGCAACTGTTTCAGGCTGGTATGAAATAACTTTAAAGAATTTGCATGCTGTGAACCCTAAAAATGGTGTGATTTGGGGAACTTTAAAGTCTGGCGCTTGTGCCTCAAACGCTCCGTTAATGAATATGATTGGAATAGTTGAAGCAACTGAACAGAAAAGAGATGTTGTTTATCGTGCTTGGGTTGAAAAAGGGCATGCTTTTGAGTTAAAAGCAAACGATAACACTTTGAAACGTGCAAAAAGTACAGGTAAAGGCGGAAATATTGATTACAACGGTACAGATAATAAGAAAAACGGCATTGGTGGAGTCGCTGTATCAGGAATTCACGTTAAATTGATTCACCCTAATGGAAATGCTAAAGAAATTGAAAAGAACTTAATGAATGGGCTGACTCTCAAAAAGTTAGAGGCTGCGAAGGGTAAGCCAGAGTTCAAAAAGTTAATTGATAAAGCTGTTCAAGACTTTGCTTATAGAGCCTTTAGAAGGCCTGTTAGTGCTGAGCAACTAAAACCCTATTTAGATATTGCACATGCGACAAATCTTGAAAAAGAGATTCCTATTTATAGCCCACTTTATCATGCTTATCGTGCCATTCTTTGTTCACCACGTTTTTTAACTTTTGTTGAAAAGAATGGCAAACTGGATCACTATGCGATCGCAACACGATTGAGTTATATGCTTTGGAACTCCATTCCCGATGCTGAGCTTCTTGAAGCTGCTAAAAAGAAACAATTAAAGGATCCTAAATTTTTAGTTGCTCAAGCTGATCGAATGTTAGCTGATAAAAAAGCAGATAGATTCATTGAGAGTTTCACTAATCAGTGGTTAAGCTTAAGAGACATGAATGCGACTTTACCAGATCGTAGAATGTATAAAACCTACGACCAAATTGTTCATGAGTCTATGTTAAAAGAAACTCGTGCTTCCTTTAAAGAGTTGATTAAAAAGAACTATTCCGTCACTCATATATTAGATTCAAACTTCAATATGTTTAACGAACGTTTGGTGAGACATTATGGAATAGATGATGTAAAAGTTATTCCGGGTAAGGGGATTCAAAAAGTATCTTTAGGAAAGCAAAAACGTGGAGGGTTAGTGACTCAAGGAGCTATTTTAAAAGTCACAGCTAATGGAACCTCTACCTCGCCGATCCTTCGAGGCGTTTGGTTGTCGGAAAAAGTATTAGGCCTCCATATTCCTCCTCCTCCAACCAATGTTCCTGCCATTGAACCAGATATTAGAGGTGCAGTGAGCATTCGTGATCAAATGGAGAAACATCGTTCAGATGAGTCTTGTGCTTCATGTCACCATAAAATTGACCCAACGGGTTTTGCCTTTGAAAACTTTGATCCAGTGGGCGCTTGGAGAACAAAATATGGGACAAAGAAAAATGCTTTAAAAGTAGATGCTTCAGGTGTAACAGCCGATGGTAAAAAATTCACCGGAATCAATGAATGGAAAAAGCTTTATACAGCTAAACCAAATAAGTTAGCACAGACATTCGCTCAGCAATTAATCACCTATAGTACAGGTGCAGAGCCTCGTTTTAGTGATAAGTATCCAACTTATTTAATCGCGAATGAGGCATCTAAAAAGAAATATGGCATACGTTCCATTTTGTATGCTACAATAACTAGTCCGCTTTTCTTAACTAAGTAAGGTTTATTCATTGAAAAACGTTCACATTCATACAGGGAAACACCTAACACGACGTACTTCTTTACAAGCTGCGGGAGTGTCGATGGGGTTGCCTTTGCTTGATGCGATGACTCCAGCATTTGCTGCTTCAAAATCTGAGCCAAAAGCTAAGCGTTTTGTTGGGATGAGTCTTTCACTTGGCTTAAACTTTGAAAACCTTGTTCCAGAAAATTCGGGGACGGGTTATAAGCCTTCAAAGTATTTAAAGTCCCTCCAAAATATTAGAAATAAATTTACGGTTGTTTCGGGATCTTCTCACCCAGGTGTTGTAGGTGGCCATACAGCAGAAGGAAGTATTTTTTCAGCTTGCCCTAATAGTCGTGGAGCGACATCTAGAAATACAATTTCATTAGACCAATTGATGGCAAAGCATTTAGGGCATGAAACGAGGTTTCCTTCTATGGTCTTGAATGTTGGCAATACCACGAGTCCATCCTACACCGAAAATGGAGCCATGATTCAGGCGATGAACGACCCTATGGCGATATTCAAGAAGTTATTTGTAAATGACAATGCTAATGAAAGGAAACGTCAGGCCAAATTAATAAAAAGTGGTCGTGGTGTGATGGATTTAGTGGCATATGAAGCAAAGAGGCTTCAGAAAGAACTTGGTGCGGGTGATAAAGCAAAACTAGATGAATGGTTCACAAGTGTCAACGAATTAGAAAAAAGACTTTCTGCAGAAGAAGAGTGGGTGCATAAGCCTAAGCCAAAGATTGAAACGAAGTCTTCCGCTAAATATGATAAAAACAATGTGAGTAGTTACCAAAAGTCTATGTTGGATATCGTTTCATTGGCTTTGCAATCTGACTCGACGAGATTTATCACGTTGCATGTCGCAACGAATAATGCGAGAGGTATTGATGGAGTGACGGAAAGTTATCATGGTTTAAGTCATCATGGACGAGATGAAGAAAAATTAAAACAGTTAGCCATTATCGAGCAGTTGGTGATTAATAATTGGGCTAATTTTCTAAGAGGTTTAGATAAAAAGGATGCAGGCGGTCGTACTTTATTAGATGAAACGATGGTGTTATTAACCTCGAATCTGGGCAATGCTTCAAGTCACAATAACTTAAATATGCCTTGTCTTTTTGCAGGGGGTGGGTTTAAGCATGGACGTCACTTAGCATTTGATAAAAAGAAAAACTATCCCTTGCCAAACCTCTATTTGAACTCGTTACAACAATTGGGTTTACCTTTTGATAAGTTTGCCACAAGTACTGGTACCATGCAAGGTTTAGTCTAATTTAACGAAAGAGCCTTGATCTAACTTTTACTAATTTAAAGGTCTATACTATTAGGCCTTTAGTATAGGTGATCTTAAATTAATATGTGGCGTTTCTCAATTGATGTTGGAGGAACTTTTACCGATGTTGTTGCCACGTCACCCAAAAATGAAAAGATTTTTTTAAAAGTTTTAAGCAGTGGCAAGGTGAAGTATTCTTGTCATAAAATATCAGGACATGAGACGGAAGTCATAGAAGATGGAAGTGACCTTCACTTATATACAAACTACAATGTCGATGCTTTAGATTCAAAAGGGGACCTCATTCAACAGTTAGTGGTTGTTAAAGTTCTTAAGAATAAAATCATCTTTAATGAAATTTTAAGCCCTGATGCAAAGCAATTAGAGTTATTTGCTGGTGAACTCTCACCTATTTTAGCCATTCGGCAGGTACTGAAGTTATCTCGATATGAAGAAATACCTAAACTTGAACTGAGATTGGGTACGACTCGAGGAACAAACGCTTTATTGGAAAGAAAAGGTGCTCGTTGTGCTTGGGTTACAACAAAAGGTTTTGGAGATATCTTAAAAATAGGAGATCAAACGAGGCCAAACTTATTCAGTATAGAGCAAGACGATGCGATAGACTTAACTGAGACTGTTTTAGAAATAGAGGAGAGAGTTAGTGCAGAGGGGGAGGTTTTAACCCCTATAAATGTAAACGCTGCGAGAGAAGGTTTGCAAAGCTTGTTGGATAGTGGGATAGATAGTCTAGCTTTATCACTCATACATTCATATAAAAATTCAATTCACGAAGAGCTTCTAACTAAAATAGCTTTAGAACTTGGCTTTTCACAGGTGTCACCCTCTTATGAGCTATGTCGTCATATTCATTTTTTAGATCGATCCAGAACAGTTGTGTTAGATGCTTATTTAAGTCCTGTCATCAAAGATTATTTAAATGAATTAAAGGGGAGTCTGAAAGGTTCAGACCTTTATTTAATGGATTCAGCAGGTGGGTTAAAGAAACCAGAAAACTTCACAGGTAAAGATAGCATTCTTAGCGGCCCCGCGGGAGGAGTTGTTGCAGTGGACGTTATTGCGAACATGACAGGTACTTCATCGATGATAGGGTTCGATATGGGGGGAACCTCTACCGATGTTTGCCGTTGGAGTGAAAGAGTCGATTTAGAAAAAGAGTCTTTTAAAGCTGGCCTTAAAATTGTTACGCCAAGTTTAGCGATAGAAACAGTTGCTGCAGGAGGAGGTTCTATTTGCTCTTTTGATGGACAACGCTTAAAAGTGGGGCCTGAAAGTGCTGGCTCGGACCCTGGTCCTGCTTGTTATGGGAAAGGTGGTCCTTTATGTGTGACAGATATTAACGTATGGTTGAATAGAGTTCATGTAGAGCATTTTCCTTTTAGATTAGATCGAGATAGTGTAAGGCAGAGGCTAGAGGAAATTAAAGCCTCCATGTTAAAGGCCAACTTGCAGATGGACTCGATTGAAAACTTAGCCCGACAATTTTTAAAGTTAGCTAATTTTACAATGGCTCAAACGATTAGGAAAGTAAGTTCTCAGAAAGGTTTCACACCAGAATCTCATACATTAACTTGTTTTGGTGGTGCGGGGGCTCAGCATGCAGCAGAACTAGCCGATGAGCTTTCTATGAAGAAAGTTCTGATACACCCTCTCTCCGGTGTTTTAAGTGCATGGGGGATAGGAGAGGCCAGTTTATCAGAACATTATTCTGAAAGTTGCCGGATAAAACTAGATACTTCAAATATAAATAAATTGAGTCATTCTATCAACTCAATTTCTGAAGACCTTATGAGGAAACTTAACTCTCAAGGTGCTTTAAATAAATCTTTAGTAACCTATGTTGAATGCGAAATAAAAACGAAAGGTATAGAAGGTGGTTTGTTTGTTGAATGGGTCACAGATAGTCATGTATTAAAAGAGTCCTTTATAAAGGAGCGCGAACAGTGTTTTGGGTTTAAGCCGGATGAACAGAGGTTTGAAATAGTGTCATTTCGAATCGAGGTCGTTGCAAAGGACAAACAAATACCTTTAGAGATAAAAATAGAAGCACATGACCCTAAGGCTAGCTCTTCTGATGCTATTATTTATAGAAGTTCGATAAGTGAGAAGGACACTGTTAAAGGGCCTGTTTTAATAGTGGAGGATTGTTCGAGTACTTACTTGCCAGAAGGCTGGAGTGCAAGATTAGATCGCTGGGGATCGCTTATATTAGAAAGGTTTGAAAAGTTAGATAGAGATAAATTTAGCGATAGAAAAGAAGCCTTAGGTTTAGAAATTTTTACCCAACAATTTACTCAAATAGCAAGTCGTATGGGAGATATTTTACAAAAAACATCTCGTTCCGTTAATGTTAAAGAGAGAATGGACTTTAGCTGTGCCATTTTAGATAACAAAGGAAGTTTAGTTGTTAACGCACCGCATATACCTGTTCACCTTGGTGCGATGGGTGCGATGGTAGAGAGCTTGCTTGAGCATGGTGTCAGTATGAATGCAGGAGATAGTTTTTTAACCAATGACCCCTATTTGGGTGGCTCACATTTACCAGATTTAACTTTAATGACCCCTGTTTTTGATAAGAAGGGCGAAGAGTTATTGTTATTTGTTGCATCAAGAGCTCATCACTCTGAAATGGGAGGTGTAAAGCCTGGGTCGTGTTATCCTTTCGCTTCAAATTTAGAAGAAGAAGGGGTCGTTTTGAGGCATTTAAAAATTTGTGATAAGGGTGTGTTTTTAGAGGATGTCTTAAGAAAAGAGTTAGTGGGGGCTAAGTATCCTTCTAGAAACCCAGATGAAAATATTTTTGATATTAAAGCAGCCATGGCTTCTAATCATCAAGGGGCTAAGTTGTTACAGAAGTTGATCGCTGACCAGTCATGGTCTGTTGTGAAGGCTTACTTGGGTTATTTGAGAAGTATGTCAAAAGACCAAACAGAAGCATGGATCAAAACATTAGAAGACGGATCTTATAAGTTTTCTGATAAGTTTGATGATGACTCAAAACTCTCTTTAAGAATCGACGTAAATGGAGATAAAATGAAAGTTGATTTTGAGGGAACAGGAGCTATTCATCACTATAGTCAAAATGCAACGCCTGCCATTGTTAATAGTGCGATATTATATTCTGTTCGATGTATGATGGGGTTAGATATCCCATTAAACCAAGGAGTGCTAGAAGCCATTGAGGTTTGTGTTCCAGAAGAAACTTTTTTAAATCCACAAGCTCATCAAAACCCTAAAAAATGCTCAGCTGTTGTGGCGGGAAATGTAGAGGTTTCTCAAAAAATTGTCGATGTCTTTTTAGCTGCTTTATCTAGGCAGGCTGCTTCTCAGGGAACCATGAATAATGTCATTTTTGGAAACCAAAACTTTGGATATTATGAAACCCTTTCTGGTGGGTTTGGGGCTAGTTATAAAAAAAATGGTGCCTCTGGTTGGCACTCTCACATGACGAATACTAAAATTACAGATGTTGAAATTCTCGAGTTGCGATACCCGGTAAGAGTTTTGGAACATGCATTGAGGCCAAACTCAGGAGGAGAAGGAAAGTTTAAAGGAGGCGATGGGATTGTTCGAAAAATCATGTTTTTGGAAGATTTAGAATTAAGTTTGTTAACTCAAAGAAGAAAAATGGCCCCTTTTGGTTTAAAAGGTGGTCGTTCTGGAGAAAAAGGCATGAATTTATTGATAAATGGGCAAGAAAAAAAGGTATTGAAAGAAAACTGTAGTGAAAAAGTATTAAATGGATCGATTCTACAAATTGAGACTCCAGGAGGGGGAGGGTTCGGAGTCGCTTGAGGCTATTTTTTGCTGTAATATAAGGGATTTAAGCTTTGAATTTTAAAAATCCTTGCATAAATTATAAAACAAATTAATATATTTGTAAATAATTGACAAATTTTTGGGTTTCGATTGTTTATTCAATTAAAGGAAAGAAAAACTATGTTCAAAAGCTTATTATTCGTTATTACATTAACGTCATTTTTATACTCTGCAAAGAAACCCAATATTGTGTTTTTTCTAACAGATGACCATCGATATGATGCTTTGGGCTTTATGGGGCATCCTTTCCTTAAAACACCTCATTTGGATCAATTAAAAGATGATGGCGTTCATTTAGAAAATGCTTTTGTGACGACCTCTTTATGTTCTCCTTCTAGAGCTTCTATTTTAACAGGGCAATATGCTCACCGTCATAGAGTTGTAGATAATTATCATGAAGTGGATGATAATTTAATCTTTTTTCCACAGTATTTACAGAAGTCGGGTTATGAAACGGCTTTTATTGGAAAATGGCACATGGGCGATGAAAATGACCCTCAACGTGGCTTCGATCATTGGGCTGCTTTTCGAGGACAGGGAACTTATTACCCTGATGGTCATGGAACAAGTCGAGTTGTGCCTCAAAACAACTATGAAGGTTACAATATTAATGGAAAACAAGTTCCACAAAAAGGCTATATCACAGATGAATTAACGGATATGTCGATTGACTGGATGAACGAACGTAAGTCTAAAGACAAACCATTTTTCATGTATGTTTCACATAAAGGCGTTCATGCTGACTTTGTTCCTCGTGACTCAGATCGCGATGTGTATCAGAAGAAAGATTGGACTCCACCTAAAACAGCTGTCGATAGTAAAGAATTTCGCAAGGGAAAGCCTATGTGGTTGGTGAATCAGCGTAATAGTCGTCACGGTTCTGATTTTGGTTACAATTTAGAAGATTTTGATTTAGACTTTTACTACAAGCGTTATTGCGAAGCTTTGATCCCGATTGACGATGCTGTAGGAAGAACCATTGCACATTTAAAGAAAATAGGTGAATATGAGAATACACTTTTTGTATACATGGGTGACAATGGCTTTATGTTTGGTGATTTTGGCTTAATCGACAAGCGAGTTGCCTATGAGCCATCTATTCGAGTTCCCATGATCATGAAGTTACCTAAGTCGATGAAGCAAAAGAAAATCGTAAAAGAAGTCGTGGCCAATATTGATATTGCTCCAACGTTATTGGATGCAGCAGGTATAGATAAGCCTAGCCACATGCATGGAGAAAGTTTTTTAGAAATCATGCAAGGGAAAAAGAAACCATGGCGTGAAGCTTTGTTATATGAATACTTCTGGGAATGGAATTACCCTCATACCCCAACAACTCATGCTGTAAGAGGAGACCGTTATAAATACATCAGATATCATGGTTTATGGGATACAGATGAATTGTACGACCTTAAAAATGACCCACAAGAAACGACCAATTTAATTGGTAATCCAGATCAAGTAGAAAGAATCAAAAAAATGAAAGCTCAATTGTTTGATATTTTAGCAAAAACTCAAGGTAAAGATGTGCCATTGCACTCAGATCGTGGAAGGCAATTTTTTAATCGTCATCCTGATAGATCTACTCAAGGAGAGTTCCCTCCTAGATACTTTGAGAAGATGAAGCCTGTAACGAAATAAAAAATTATGGAACTAAACCATCCCTTTGAAATCGAGAATGGATTAGTTTTTTTATAAAGTAAGTTAATAATTGAGTGAAGTTTTGCTACATGAAATTGATGATTAGAACTATGGATTAGAGTTTGTAATAAACATATTCTCTTTTCATTCGTAAATGCCAGTTTTAAAGTCTTGCTTAAAAGGAATTCGTTTTCCTGCGGCGTTAGATTCTGTCGCAGCTAAACTATTGGCTGGTATTTATCAGTTAGAAAAAAGTGAAAGATGGTCGCCTGTTGAAATGGAGGAGGAACAATTTAAGCAGCTAGAAATGTTACTTAAGCATGCTGAACAGAAAATTCCCCATTATCGAGAAAAACTTAAAAAAACTGACATAACAAAGGATTTAAAATTAGACTTAGAGCTATGGAACTCTATTCCTATTTTAACGAGAAGTGAACTTCAACGTATTTCAGAAGAATTAATCGTTCAAGAGCCCTTGAATTCTCATGGTAGAACTGCTGAGTCTAGAACATCAGGTTCAACTGGTAAGCCTGTTACTGTCTTAAAAAATGATTTAGTAAAATATTTCTGGAACATATTTACAATCAGAAACCATTTATGGCATAAGAGAGACTTTTCAAAGTCACTTGGAGTCATCAGGTTATTTGGTGAAAAAGTTTCTCTTTATCCTGAGGGAAAAACTATTTCAAGTTGGGGTTCACCTGTTGATCGTTTATTTGAGTCATCTAAATCTTTTAGTTTAGATTTAGAAACAGATGTAAAGCTTCAATTAGAGTGGTTAGAAAGGAAGGAACCTCATTATTTGTTATCTTTTCCTTCAAATATTTTTATGTTAGCTAAAAGATGTGTGGAAGAAAATAAAGTATTACCTTTTATAAAAGAAATTATAACAGTGGGAGAGGTGGTGGATGACGAGCTAAGAGCTATTTGTCATGAGGCTTGGGGCGTTGAAGTGAGGGATATGTATTCTTCTCAGGAGGTAGGCTATATAGCTTTACAGTGCCCAGAATCGAATCTATATCATATACAATCTGAGAGTGTGTATTGCGAAGTTTTGAATGATGATAATCAGCCTTGTAAGGAAGGAGAAGTAGGGCGAGTCATTGTTACTCCCCTTCACAACTTTTCTATGCCTCTGATTAGGTATGAATTAGGTGACTATGCTGAAGTTGGAGGAACTTGTAAATGTGGACGTAACTTACCAACCCTCAGAAGGATCATGGGGCGAGTCAGAAACATGTTGCGTTTACCGAATGGTGAGAGACGTTGGCCTAAGCTGAATGATCATCGTTTTGTGGAAGTCGCTCCTGTAAAACAACATCAGTTTATTCAAAAGAGTATGACTTTAATAGAAGGTTACTTTGTTGTTGAGAGGGCTTTATTAAAAGAGGAAGAGGCTAACTTGAAAAAATTAATACTTGATAGGTTAGATTATCCCTTTGAATTAAAGATGCATTATGTGGACAACATAGAAAGAAGTAAAAATGGTAAGTTTGAAGAGTTTCTATCAGAAGTGACCGATGTCTAAAAAGGTATTTGCCATTGGTTTAGACTCCGTCTCTCCAACTCAAATAGAGAAGTTGATTGAGAAAGGTATTTGTCCTAATATAAAGGCGTTGAAAAATCAAAGTTTTAATGCAAAAATTTTAAATAATGATATCTATCAATCTGAAACCCCTTGGGTGACCTTCACAACTGGTTGTGATCCTCAGAAAACGGGTTATTGGACTCCAATTGTTTATGATTCTAAAAATTATAAAGTACATGAGGTCGCTACTTACGAATTTGATAAATATGAACCCTTTTATAACTTAAGTGAGCAGTTTAAGGTATGTGTTTTTGATGTTCCGTTAACGAGAATCACAAAAGATGTAAATGGATGTCAGGTAATTGGTTGGGGCCCAGAGTCTCATCAGTGCTTGAGTCATTCACAACCAAAAGAGTTATTGAATGAGCTGATTGATAAGTATGGAGCTCATCCAAAGTATGAAGAAAGCTTAATTGATCTATCAGATAGTTCAGAAGGTTCTGGCTTGAAGTCTTTTGAAGTTTCGAGTTGCTATGATCTAAAGGGTTTGTTAAGTTTCAAAGAGGGACTTATCGAAGGGATTAAGAGAAGGTTTGCGATTTGTCGTGACTTAATACAGCGTGACGAATGGGATTTGTTTTTAAGTGTTGTCTCTGAAACTCATTTTGCAGGTCATATGCTTTGGCATTTAAGTGAAAGTCACCCTTTAAATTATTTGAAAATAGAAGGGGAGGACCCTCTGGATGAGGTTTATAAAGTTTTAGATTTTGAGATTGGAGAATTTAAAAAAATACTGCCTGAAGATAGTCAGCTTGTTTTGTTTTCAGTACATGGAATGATGGAGAATACGGTTGATGCTCCGAGCATGATCATGTTACCTGAGTATTTGTATCGTTGGAATTTTCCGAATAAAAAAGCATTAGATTATGACGCATCAGTAAAAACTAATCAATTTAAGCATGCAGGACATTGGAAGAAAGAAGTTTGGGCCTTAGTGAATGAGTCTTTTTCGAATGAACTCGGTTCTCCCATTGAGCAGCAAGAAAATGGAGATACATTGAATTGGCAACCAGCAAACTGGTATCAGCCTTTGTGGCATAAAATGAAAGCCTTTGCTTTACCTTCTTATTCTGATGGTTACATTCGAATCAATGTTAAAGGTAGAGATGCGCAAGGTTGTGTCTTACCTTCTGAATATGAGCAAGTGTGTGAAGAAGTCATTGAATGCATTAAAGGATTGAAAGATGTTGTGACGAATCAAAGTATTGTTAAAGATATTATAAAAACAAGAGTCACTCCTTTAGATGATAACCCGAAATTACCTTCAGCTGATATTGTTATTAAATGGGTTGATGATGTTGTTGTAAATAAAGTGGTAAATGAAACTTATGGTAACTTAGGTCCCTTGCCTTGTTTTAGACCTGGAGGTCACAGTAACGAAGGCTTTTTTATGTGTTCAAATACTCACAAGTCTGGAAATGACTTTGTTAAACAAGGTCGAATTGTAGATGTTACGGCTAGTATGTTAGATTTATTGAATTTAAAGGTTCCTCGTGAAATGGATGGTCAATCTCTATTCCATTAGTAAGCAAAAGGGTAAATGGAAACCTTTTTGTACTGATGGTCTTGAG
>JACLAC010018254.1_pt1 | contig 19221 bp, 5 predicted proteins | sample 8027881 | NCBI WGS metagenome assembly JACLAC01 (sample SAMN15725517, study PRJNA655200) | protist metagenome | isolation source: fluorescence activated cell sorting (FACS) single amplified genomes of... | place: Spain: Blaines Bay Microbial Observatory, Mediterranean Sea | collected 2016-01-19 | reverse complement strand
ATCATTAATATCTAAGTCAAATCTCACATTACGACGAGGACGTCGAGAACGCCTATTTGTATTTGACGTTAAAATGGAATAAAAGTCATCACCCCCATATAAAGTATTAGAACTGGAGCCATTTATTTTATTATTGCTATCTCCAAAATGAGACAATTGTAAGAAATTGTTTGCAATAATGGAGCTTTCATTTAAATTTACACTAGTATTGCCATGATTATCATCAATAATATGCTCTTCTTCAATAATGATATGTTCATCTTCATCCATTCTCCCCTTCAAATGTTGTATTTCACGTTCTTCTTCTTGTATATGTGTCTCATCTGTAGCTATTTGATCGTCACATGCTTTTATTTGTGCTTCTAATTCAATCAGCTTTCTGCGATCTGCTTCTGTTTTAATACCACGTAAAAGCAGTTTTTTTCTTTCTTCCATTAAAAGTCGCTTTTTTTCTTGTAACATTTCAATTTCACGTAACTCCTCTAAACGTTTAGCCTCTACCTCTTTTAATTTATTTTCGGTTTCAATAATATCATTTGTTGCTTTTAATGTAACAGCATCATGTCGTATACGATCTTTTAAATTCTTCATTTCGTTTTCTTCTTCTTGTATATGTTTCTCATCTTTAGCTATTTGATCATCACATGCTTTTATTTGTGCTTCTAATTCAATCATTTTTCTGCGATCTGCTTCTGTTTTAACACCGCGTAAACGTAATTTTCCCGTTTCTTCCATTAAATATCGTTGTTTTTTCTTCAACATTTCAATTTCATGTAACTTGTCGATACGTTTAGCCTCCACTCTAGATAATTTGTCAGCAGCATTATCAAGATCTTTTTTCGTTTCGTTCAACATAATATCTGCATGTTTAAGGATGATTTCTTCTTGATTTTGTTCATCTGCATCGTTTAAGCTATGATCGATCTGTTCGAAAATATCTGAAATAATTGTACTAGATGCAGAAGCATATTGTGTTTTTGACGATGTCATTTTAATACCAAGTTTTCCCCCCTCTGCAGCTTTGTAATTCAAGTTACTGCCACTTCTCTTTTTTTTTTCAGAAGACCATCTCTTTAAAGGAACATGCTTCATAATTTGCTTCAATACATTTTTATTATTTTCTATCTCTTGTACAAGATACGACTTTTCTTCTTCCAATGCAGACAGTGTTTCTACGTACAATGTGACACTACTTTTAACTTCCTTTAATCTATCTAAAAGGCTAGCTTCTTCCTCCCTGATGTCCATACCATATGATCGTTCCGATCGCATTTTCTTTAAGGCTGCTTCTATTTCAGCCTCCTCGCGCTTGTATCTATCCACATCAATTTTTAAATCATTTCCTCGTCTTTTAATCCTTATCAATTCGTCATTTAACATTTTAATTTCTGCTTCAAGTGATTTTGCTTGTTCCACATATAAGGTTTCTCGTTCATCAATTTCTTTTGCAACTATTTTCTTTACCAGCCAACGATGTTTCCACATCAAAAATGGACGTAAAATAGTCAATTTATATTTTCGCTCACATAATTGCTCTCCAAGCCGAGCCTTTAATTCTCTACCTATTACATTTGCCTTCAGCAAGTGTAAAACCAATCTTTTCCGTAGCTTTGGTATAATTCCCTTTAACAAATGCAGTTTAAACGCGGTTCCTTCCCAATATCTATCAATTTTGGAGCGGGTGCGAGTTTTTATCACATTTTTACTAATGTTTCTTGTATGAGATATATGTTCTATTGCACTTCTCCACCCTTTCTGTCTTCGACTTAAACGTTGCTGTTTTTCATAATCTTTTCCTAATTTTCTTATTCGATTCCATAACTTTCGCACACGCTTTATACTATCCCTATTGGCTACTATTTTATTGGCAGAGTGTATACTTATCCAATGATTTTTTAAAGCATGTCTACTATGTGAATCATGTTTTTTAAAATGCAAAGTAGTAACATCAATGTTTCCGGCTTTATTTCTATCTATTCCTCCCTTTTCATTATTACGTTTTGAGGTAGGATCTAAAGTATATTGTATTGCTATATTTGGTACTGAGACCATGATGCGACATTCATCCAAATTTTTTGGCAGTTTATGTACATGCCGTGCTTTGAAATCTTTAAATTGTTGTTTTAACTCAGTGAGGCTTTTTCTTTTACTAGCTACGTCTTCGGTTTTGTTTTTTCTATATTTTGATTGTGGTTTGCCTTTGTCGCTTGCACGTGTATTATCATTGTCTTTATGATTACCCTGATTATTGATATGACCTCTATCATAATCGCCATCATCATTTGTGTTTGTATACTTTCCGTTGTCATGATGATTATTATTATTATTATTATTATTATTATTATTATCATTACAATTTTTCCCATGTCTATTAGTGGAATTTCTATCATGTTCGCCACGGTTTCTTTTAGGTGATTGTAAACCATATGAAGAAGAAGGTGCAGGATATAATTCATCGCCATCTTTATACTCAGTAGACTTATGATTCGCAAAGCGTCTGGCATGATGTGCTTCCCATGCAATAAAATCACGTTTACGACTAGGTTGATTCCATCGAAGCGACTTTGTTGATGATAGATATGGTGGTGGGGGTGGCTCTTCTCCATCTTGCTTATTCGAGTTCTGTTTTCTTCGTCTTGTAACTTTTGGCAATCGTTGATAAGTTCGCAAATTAGCAGTAAACTTTTCCCGTTGTAGCGCCATCGAATCTTCAAACCCATAATGTGTTATAGGAAGGTTTCTTTTTTTCGTTTTTTTCCACGCATTTCGAATTGGTCTACCTTTACTTCTATGATAATTCAAGCGACTATTAACATATTTTTCCTCTTTTCCTTCTATATATTCTTTATGTATACGCCGTAGATTCCCTTGTCGAATTAAAAATTGTACGTATTCATCTCCAGGTTCATGGATATTTTTATTTTTATCATTGTAATTATCATTATTCGCCGTGTAGGTGTGTAATGTTTTATTCCGTTTTACCCCAATAGGTGTCGCCAATGCCAATTCACCTGCAGTCATAGGTGGATTAATAGATCGTTGACTGTTAGGATGGTCTTCCTTATCATCACTATTTGCTGTGTAAATATCTTCTTCTTCTTCTTCTTCTTCGCCCTCCTCACTTTCTTCAGTTACATGCATTTTATCAGGTTTTGATGATTTTACGTTTTTTTTCTTTTTTCTTATAATTTTCTTTTTATTTCCTCGTGATTTGGTAGATACATTCTTCTTTCGAAGCTGTTTCTTCTTTTTTATTACTTTAACAACTTCTTCTTTAAAATCTTTCCCCCCCAATCCATGCTTTTCCTCATCGCTGTTTTCAAATACATCGTCATGAGATTTATTTAAGACATGTAAAGCAGTATCAGTTTGAAATCTTAGCTTTTCCAATAAATCGTTTGTATTTCCTTCATTACTCACGGCCTGTTTTTTATTTTTCTTATTATTGTTTAGGACATTATTATTAAAAAACGGTCTATCAGGATACAAGTTATCATGTACAGCATTTCTCCTTCTGCCTTTTTTTTTCTTCATAATGACGAATGATGGATGTAAACAATGGATGGTGTATATACATATATATGATTTTCTCCAGTTCTTTCTTTTCTATTGCAATTTATGTTTGTATTAATACATTGTGCATTTAAATAAACTGATCGATATAAATATATATATATTTTTTGCAAACTTTTTTTTTTTCCACAACAAACAAAAAAAAACTCTCTTTTTTTAGACTAAATATAACGTTCGGCTTGTCGGTACTATTAATAGTGTAAAAACAATAATTCCCTATTAAACTATTATTTAGGTGGTATATAGGTATAGTACGTGTGTAGATTATTGCCCGTAATAGTATACGGAGTTAAAGTAGCACAGATCTTCGTTATAATTGCATTTAATTAAGAAGTTGTTATTGATGTATTGTGCTAATAGATAAATGACAAATGTTCAAATATATTATGGTATTAATACAGTATAGATCTATACATAATTATTAATAAATCTTCATGCATAATATAACATACATACATACATATATGTATATATATATATAGATAAAAAAATACAAACGTACAGAAGGGAATAGATATAACAATAGAAGGATAGAGAATTGCGAAGAACAAAAAGATGGATGTATTGTCACCAAATCGGGACAATGGAAATGTTGATAGTAGTAGGGTAAGAACATCACCACGAAGTAACAAATCATCTCCACCAATATCACCTATGCGAAATACAAAAAGGGATAATATTAGTTTAACAAAGTTTGCAACTTTAATAAGAGAGGAATCAGATGAATTTTTAACAGTTGATTATAAATTGCAGTTAGCATTAAATACGACTCTAATTGATGGATTGAAAATATGGACAATTAATAATCCTAACTTATCCGTAAAATTTGATAAAAAAACAAACGGTTTATTGGTATTAGATAGTTGGGTACCGACAACAATGTTAAAAGGTGAAAACTCGTTAGAAACAGTATGCGAACGTGGATTTAGGTTTCAAAACAAGACGGAAGGTTTTGTATTTAATATAGGTGCATTAAAACCAGTTGTAAATGATAATAGAAACTCCATGTATACTACGTGTGTTTTATGCTCCGTAGCAGTAGGTACAAGTTTAGTAGCAAACGATTTAGATGAGGCAAGACAAATTTTAAGTTCAAGGTTGTTCCCAACGGAGTGTGATAGTCTATATATAGAAAATGAGCAAACAGATGTCTATACGACTACATATCGCATGTTTGATTCATTACAAGTTTTGCCGCGATATATTGTGCGTTTTGCATCCAGTTCATTTGTTAATCAACGTAGTTTACGTCAAGGACGATCGCTTACACAACAAAATCAACTACAAAATTTGCCATATAGCAACAACTCAATAATCGATCCAGTACTACAAAAAAAAATAATGAATCAAATTGCTAGTATTGATGAACTTTTAAATAGAGAGGAGGATGAAAAAGTAGAAGATTTGATATACGAAGTAGCCAAAGACTCTGTAATACATTTAGAATATGTAGCACAAGAGAAGATGGATGTGTTAATATCAGAGCAAATGACATTACGTTCACAGCTAGATCGTTTAGAAGAATATGGAAAATATATAACTGAACAATATAATGAATTGCTACCAAATCAATTTTTAAATACATGTAATGGTATTAATTCTATTTTATCAACCCCAGCAAAGTTTGCAAGGATGAAACCACCAGCTTTAAATCAAATTGTAGCTGATATGATGTTGGAAGGTCAAACTGCTGTGATCGATAATTTCGATACGAGTGGGCCTGGTGGTGGAAATGGTATTTTAAATTCAACTAAGTTAAGTGATAATCGCAATGGTTTATTAAGCATGGTGGAGATGAGCAATGGTATTCATTCTACTAACAATAATTATGATAGCAATAAAAATAATACCAATTTTAATCATTTTAATAGTGATCATAAGATGATGAAAATGGCAACTGAACAAAGTTCATATTTCCGTGGTATTATTTTTGATGATAATCTTCAAAAATTAGAAAGTTTTTATCTACAAGACCCATCCACAAAAATGAAGTTACCACCTCGTTCCGCACGTCATATTTATACAATTAAGCAAAAAATTGAACGGGAAAAATTTAATATTGATATGGATGACGATTTATTGATGCCGGAAGCGAATAAAGAAGAAGAAAGTGTCAAAGAAGATCATGATGATGGTGATGATGAAGAAAAGGAAGAAACAGAAACTGGAACAAGTACAACTGGAACATTTTCATCAGTCACTAAAATGACGAAAGAAAAAGAAAGAAATGATAATATAACAAACATAGCAATACCAGTAGATCAATCTTTGTTTCAATCGAAATTTGATCAGTATCAATTAACACCGAATCCCATAGAGACATATCAAGTGAGAGAGAAGTTGCAGCAAATTGGTCAAAAAGCGCCTGGTCTTGCAATTTTAGATGTTTTGTGGGCAAATAATATGAAAGGGGAAGAAATTTATATGGGTAGCGACGATGGAGATGATAAGACAGAAGAGGAAAATAAAGAAGAGCGAGTACAATCACCAGCTAATTTACGCGATGTCAAAATGCAAGAATCACCACCACGAAAACCAACCCATGAGCTTAAACCATATGAGACTACGGCAATATATCGGCGTTGTCAAATTGTTTCGAAAAGATTTAAACGCTTCAGGCTATCTGTGGAAAGTCGCCGTCGCCGTCGTCGCCACCAAACAAGGGATCCGGACAATCTTCCACGAGAAGCTGTTTTTCAACGAAGCAAAATCTTACCAGTCGAACAGCATGAAGATTTGTTTTGGTCCATACCAACAGTCGGAGATGATTCGTTTCCAAGTGTAAAATATGTTGGACGTGTTCATGGCGGTAAACAACACATTGTGAATGTGCAAGCATTGTTGCGTGATGCAGATTGTAAATCTAGTATAATCATTTGTCGTTCTGGTGAATTTATATTTGGCGCATATGCATCTGGAATGATGACAGATGATGGCACTTACAGCGGCGATAGCGATTCGTTTTTATTCTCAATAACTCATGGTTTAAAAATTCCATACCATGGTCGTAAAGTGCCAGATGGTTGGCAGAAACCACATAGTGATGGAACCTATGGAAGCGATGCAATTCGTGGAGAGGAGGATCTTATACAATATGGTACAGGAGATCTGGTTATATCAGATGATATGCGTTATTGTACCTCGTCATTGGAACATTCTTATGGATTTGCATTGCCAAAAGATGTTCGGGAAACCTTTTTAGCTGGACAATCACCGTTTGTAATCGATGTGCTAGAAGTATATAGAGTTGGAAGGGAATATGAAGATGCCACAATACTGGAATTTGAAAGCCACAATCGTAGAATGAGCAGTACGTTACGTAGAGAACATTTTGGTGAAGATTTTGGTAGCGATGATGAATCTGAAGTTACAGAAGAGAGTAGTGAAATGGATTCTTCTATTTTAGCAAATAGTATAACTGGCATAACTGGTAAAGGCAGCAAAAACTTTAAAAGGAATAGTGTGATGAATGCTAGAATGAGTGTTGTCAATAGAAATGCAACACAATTATCTCAAGTGATTGAAGAGTTATATAGCGATGAGGATGATCAGTCTTCTACTAATCCTGGAGAAAGGATGCCACCTCCACGATTTTCGTCTATATATTTAGAAGCCCCACCACCACCAACATTTGATACGAAGCCGCCGCCACCTCCACCAACATTTGATACGATGTCGCCGCCACCTCCACCAACATTTGATACGACGCTGCCGCCACCTCCACCTACATTTGATACGACGCCGCCGCCACCTCCACCAACATTTGATACGACGCCGCCGCCACCACCTCCACCAACATCTACAGATTAATATGATGCCAATAATGCATTAATTCGTTTTTCCATTGATAATGAATGAATGAGAGCCTTTGTTGATTTCATAGTCGTCTATTATTTGATGTTGTCATATTATAGCACTGGTGGAACATGCTGTTGTCATAACAACGATGGCGGACAACGGAAACAACCAAATACAATATCAAATACAAAAATGGTGATACTGGGAAAGTTGATTTTCATTTAACAAAATATAAAATCTAAAATATATTTTTTTTATTTTTTTTACGAATAATTTATTACTCTCGTACTTTGTTTTTTATCATACTTTCTACACACACTTTCACCTCACATCTCTCAATCTGTTACCAGCATCCAACCAATTGTATGTATGGATGTTTGGCTACGATCATATAAAAAAATACTCTGAACTCTACCCAATGCATTAGCCTCATAATATCTTACATTTACTCATGATTAATTCTTAATTCCGTACTCTCCAAAAGAATACAGTAAACTGAGGGTGTTAATATCTACCGACCTAATATATATATTATCATTAAAATATAAATGCATATATATTTATATTATTAAATATCATTGGAAAACATTATTGATAGGGATATTATTATTTTCAAAAAAATCACAATTTATCACTTTAATTAATTATTGGGTTGTTGTAGAAACACCAGTGGAACCAAAACCACCATCACCGCGTGCAGTTGCATCCAAATCGTCTACTTCAACTATATCTGCATATGAAATTTTTTCCAAAATTAATTGTGCAATTCTGTCACCTCGTTTAACTTGTAAATCTTCTTCCCCATGGTTAAATAAAACAACTCCAACATTTCCACGATAATCCGCATCAATAACACCAGCGCCGACATCAATGTGTTTTTTCCATGCCAAACCTGACCTTGGCGCAATTCTACCATAGCAAGTGACAGGAATATTCATAGCTAGGTCAGTTTTGACCAAACCTTTGCCTCTTGCTGGTATAACAACTTCATATGCGGAACATAAGTCATAACCAGCTGATAAAGGTGAGCCACGTTTTGGTATAAATGCATTTTCACTCATTCTTTTAATTTTCAACACTTCGTTGCTGAAATTTTTAGCACGCTTTGCTGCGTTTTCAACAACATTTGTCGACATCCTTTTAATAATTAATAAATTAATATTTGCACACTATGTTTATTGTGTTTATATACTGTATTGTTTTAATCTATTTTAAATTTCAATATAAGTATCTCTCTCTATATATTTTCAAGACATTTGTTGAATATATAATAATGTATTTTATATGGATAAAATATTTTTGAATTATTACGATGTATGTATTATTAATAGTATTACCGTAGTAGCTCTAGTATTATTCGTGCAGCATTCTGGTTGCTCAGCATTTTTTCTCATCAATTCCGTGCTTCCCGCCACAGCATCCAGATTACCACAGTTCATGGATTCCAGCATTCCAGGCATTCTGGCATTCTGGCATTCCAGCATTCCAGGCATTCTGGCATTCCAGCATTCCAGGCATTCTGGCATTCCAGGCATTCTGGCATTCCGGCATTAGCATTCTGGCATTCCAGCATTCTGGCATTCTGGCATTGCCAGGATTGCACCATTTACGGCCATACTGTATTTCAATTATTCCAGGCCTTTAAGGGCAGGCATTCTAATTCCGCCTGAAAAATACATAGCCATGACCTCCTGATGCCGCCTGATGTGTGCAAAAAAAAGTTCAAAGAACTATTATTAATATTATTCATTCACACATTCGACAACTATGTTAATATATACTATATGTACACAGGAAAACATACAAAAGACATAACAAATATATGTATCAACAACAAAACAACAAATACACCAACAAGGACAACAACAACATCATTATGGAGACAAAAAAGTCAAATAAAGTGTTTGAAATATTTCAACAAACTGAATTACTTACAACAAGAATTAATAATATATTGAATGATTATCCACCTGGGGTGACTGTACTACGTGAATTTTTGCAAAATGCAGACGATGCGAAGGCATCTCATTTTGGCATTTGTTTAGATTATCGAAACGATTATTCTACTGCAAATCTACTGTCAAGTGAATTAGATCAATATTACAATGTGCCATCTCTATTGATTTATAATAGTGCAAAGTTTACTGAGAAAGACTTTCAATCATTAATTTCCATCGGTAACAGTGGTAAAAAGAAAGATAAAGATTCCATTGGACGTTATGGTTTGGGATTTAATGCTTCTTTTCATTTAACTGATCTAGTCTCGTTTATTAGCGGAGATGATTTAGTAATGTTTGACCCGCATGGAAAATCACTTCCGAATAATGTGTTAGGATTGCGATCCAAATGGAAAGATTTAGAAAACAACAACCAATTTAATAACACAGTGATACCATTTTACGGAGCATCGAAAGCTTTTTTTTGTAATCAGGACGACAATAACACTGGAAATAATGATAATATTAATAATAATGTTTTAGAAAATGGTACTGTATTTAGATTACCTTTACGTACGGTGGAACAAGGAAAATCATCGTTATTATCGAATGAAAGCACAACAGTAGAAGAAGCTTATGAAATGTTGAAAAATTTTGCTGAAAATGCACTTGAAGCGTTATTATTTTTGAAACATGTAAAAAATATAAGCATTTCTATTCTTGATCAAAATGGCAATGTTGAAACATTACAAGAAACTAACTTGACTGATTGTAAGAATTTGATGAAAAACAAGGTAGAACAGAAAATTAGCAACGACGATGACATTTATAAGAATCCTAGATGTGCAATAAGTGATTTTTTGAAAACATATGATAATGAAGATAATAACAACATAGAAAATGTAAATGAATATAGAGCTAAATATATATTGAAATTTAAAACAACAAGTAATAATAATAATAATAATAATAATAACAAGACGGAAAAGCTTTTTGAAGAATGGTTAATATATAGTGGCGCTGATACAAGTGAAATTGCGCGTGTATCTGCATTACGCGCCGATCAAGTGCCATGGGGAGGTATTGCTATACGGTTAACTCCAACTGAACGTAAAGTTGAAGGCCGGGCATATTGTTTCTTACCTTTGCCAATCGTTACAGGTTTACCTGTACATGTGAATGCTGCATTTGCACTATCGTCGGATAGACGCAATTTATGGACTAACAATGATATAGATAAAAGAAGTAAAACATCAAAAGCAAGTTGGAAAGGTGCTTGGAATAATTATTTATTGGAAGAATTGATACCTACGTTATATAGTGAAGCTTGTGGTTTATTCACATCGTTATATAGCGAAAATGGGAAAGAAGACTTACATAATGTACAAAAGCAAAGTATAGCGTTTTATGATACGACATGGCCAGTATTAGCGCATGTTCAACAACAATCTATAGTTTTTTATAACGTAGCAGAGCAAATGATCAAGAAAATTGCTTGTAACAACATACCAATTTTTTTCACAAATGTTGCCACACCTAAGAAAAATGATGATATTATGGAAGGCTCTGTAAAAGCAAAAAAAAGTAAAGGAAAAAAGAATAAAAAGAAGAAGAAACAGGAAAATGGTAACGAATCTAAAAATGTACGACAGACGACTACGCATTGGATATCGTTAAACAAAGCTATATTTGTAGGGAAAATTATGGATGCCGTATTTAAAGAAACACAAGATTATCAATCCGTTGAAAATTTTCATTTAACATTAGCACGTAGTAAAATTTTCATAACTAGTGGTGGAGAAAGTGATATGGAAAAAGATGTTGAATCTTCCACTTTGTGTTTGTGCCAAGTTCCAGAATTTGTAAAAATAGGTTTATTAGCTGTAGTCCCTGAGCGCATTCACACTACCACTCCACAAATGATATCATCGTTGTTTAAACATGTCGATATGTCATTATCAGTAGTACGAATATTGTTAAAATACTTTATGAACGTAAAATGGTTTGACGATCAATTGATTGACGATACAACTAGGCACTTCATTAAACTAGAGGCGAATCAGCTACAGATTAAAGAGCTTGAATCACAATGCGTGGAGGGACCGATGTGTTTTAAATTTTTAAATGGTTTAAAAATATTGCCATTACGCCCGAGTAAACGGGATAAAAATAAAAAAACAATACGATTTGGTACATTCAATTACTCACATCTAGTTGTGAATGATAGCTACGATAATAACAACAAGCATCATAAAAAAAAGAAAATAAAAAAAGATAAAAGTAAAAATGATGGAAAGAGCACCAAAAGCAAGAATTATTTTATCGTACCAGATCCTAAATACTATAAACTAGTGGAAGAATCGCATCGAATTGTATGTTTTGAGTCAATTCCAGATGTACAAAAATTGTTCAGCGTAATTATGAAAAAATTTGATGGTACAATGCAAAAATATAATGTAAGAGAATTAACACCACAAATCTTAATTCAATCAATAGGACTTGGCAATATATTACCAAAAGCAATGCAAAGTCGTCCATTGATTTCACTTTATGAAGACGACGTTGTAGAAGTAGGACATGGAAATATTCGTATGATTGATCAAGTTGCACTTATGCAACGTCATGATTTGGCTAGAATCATGCCTGATAATAGTTCGAGTATTTCGATAAGTAGTATTCAAGATGATAAACATTTATCAAAGAAGATGAAGAAGAAGAGAAAACAAGCAAAGCAAAATGTAAAAAAGAATTTGAGGAAGAAGAGCAATTTAAATGCTTCACCAAGAAATAATATTACTAGTAATGGGGATGCATATGCGCATTTATTACCAAGTGAATATAAAATTCATCCAGATGGTCCATTTGTACTATCATCATCCTTACCAGCAATTAATGTAATTAAAACCATGGAATGCATTAAACTTTTATGGGAGTTTCTATCTGATTCAACTGATAATTTACAAGGTTTAATAACTGAAAAAGGTCTTAATTTAGATACATGGCCATTAATACCTATATTGTTAAACGGTAGTAACGACGGGAAATATTTCGTGTCTTATAAATATGGAAAACTGCGTAGTCTTTTAATGAAAACCGATAAAGCTATATGTAAGAATGAGCAAAAATCAATAATCAATCACGATCTTTTATCTAAGTGGGGTGCTTTGTATATTGATAAATCATCAACATGCATTACTGGCTCTTTGTTAGAAATTTTTGATGTACACAAGCATAATACTGCAAATTTTGTGCTGCAGCGATTTTTATCGTCGATTGCATTTGGATTAACATTACAAGACATACCTGGACTCGACAATAATGAAAGAATGTCTGAAACCGAATGGAATAATTGCCTAGAATTAAGAGACGAAATGCTGAAATGGCATGGCATGCTAGATTTGGCAGAAGAAAATAGCGCTGACAATGATTCGCTTGCACTCTCGTTAGCAAAACGTTCTATGAGCACTCAATCTCGAATGTTATTGAAACGTTTGCCTATATTTTCAACACTCGGTGGGAAACAAATGGTTCCATTAGTTGCTTACGATTATGAAAAGAATGGATACTTTCCATCTTATTATATTACCCCAGGAAATGATAATGCATCGCATAAGAATCAAGAATGGATTCATACAAGTAAATGGGATTGTCTATTAGAAACTCTTTATGGAAATACCTTGCTATCTTTGGCTAAAGCAACATCGCGATATTTGCTTATGATGACGGATAATGCACGACCGGAATTAATAAATTTTATGACATCTACTTTTTTTCATTCAAGATTAAACGATAGTATGCCAAAAGGAGTTTGCTTAGAATTATTGAAGGTTGTCGGCGCAAATAAATTGGCAAAGCGCGATAATTTACAAAAATTTATCTATCGCCTCAGCGAAGCAAGTATCATAGTGTACGAAGATGGAACAAGATTAAGACCTTGTGAGGTGGTTGATCCCGCGGACCAACTTTTGGTTTCCATTTTATTAAAACCAGAAGCAGATGTGGATAAAAGAAGTAGCAAAAACAATGTGAAAATAATAGATGAGAATAATGAAAATGTAGAAGAGAAGATTTCCAGTGCACTCCCGCCACCAGAGTATCTTAACGATAAAGACGTTATGTCAGCATTGAGATCGTTAGGTTGTGCAAGTTTAGCAAAATTTGACAGTTTTTTACGAGTAGCAAAAATTGTCGCACTTGAAAATAACATACACGGTGGAATGCATTTATGTAAATATATTGTCGATAAATTCAATGCTTTAGGCTGGAATGTAGCACAATGGAGTCAATTACAACAAATTGAATTTGTGCCCGCATATAAAATCAATAAAGCTTTTTTCCCGTATTATAGTAACGCAAAAGTCACCTCAATACCAAGAAAACCAAAAGGAAGTGTTTTAAGAGAGTTAGAACGGTCACTTGCGAAGAAGAGAAAAACTAATATAAGTAAAAGTCATAAATCATCTAATCGTAGGCATAAATATACGAGACAAGTAATTGAACAGCTACTTGAGGATGAAACAACAAATGCAATTGATTATAATGATGATGGAAGCATTGTTGGAATTCTTCACACTGGAAAATCAAGCCAACAAAGACGACATAGCTCAGCTGTAGATGTTGGTCAAGTTTTGTGTAAAAGTTTGGATTGGTATGATGTAAACGGTGGTGCATATGAGGATGAAATAGACCTGAAAGTAGAAATGATCCCATTTTACCAACCAGATGCTATATTACGAGTGGATGCAATGACTTGTTGGACAGCCACTGCTGGAATTTTGCCGCCATGTTTTGATCGATCACCTATAGAATTGTTAAGAGCTATGGGAATCAAACACACGCCTCGTTTTGGACAAGTTATTTCACATTTGGTAAATGTTTCAGTTCTTTGGAGGCGTCTTACCTACGAAGCCTATAACAATGTGGATACAGAGGCAAAGACAATTAAATCTATGCAAGCATGTATCATGTCTAGTATGGCAATCTTAGCAGATGCTCATCATAAGAATTATTGCAATAAAGGATCGTTAAGAAGTCACCTTATGAACTGCAAGTTTATAGTATTAGATGATGGAAAACTTGTTGCACCGAGAGAAATTTGTGTAGATTTAGACGACGAGATGGGAAAGCTAGCAATGCCTGTTCCGATGCATCTATCTGGCTTCTTGTATTTGTTACGTGAACTTGGAGCACTCTCCATTGAAGATTTGAAAATGCCTCATGTTAGTGTAAAAGGTAAATGGCCATTGGAAAGTTTTCAAAAGGACTTATCGTCTATTTTTAATAATAAAAAATTGAGCGATGTACGTTTTGCAGTTAAAAGAAACAAATCAAGGGAAGAGAATCATGATATGAAGCACGAATTTAATAATAACTTTCGATATTTTTATTGTCATAAGCTTATTCTTGGAATGGCATCGCAAGCATTTATGACTTTTTTCTCTGGGGGGTTAAGCGATTCCATTGAACATACGGCATTAGCTTCATCGTCGAAAGATGATTGGAACGGAACAACTATTCATTTAGATGATTGGGTTGGTGAAAAATCTCTTGAATTATTTCTTAAATATATTTATGGAGAGAAAAAGCAAAATGTTTTAGGAGCATTGCCAATTAACGATGAAACCATATCGTATTGTATAAATATTCTTAGACTTGCTGATATGTATTTTTTTCCTCATTTGAAAACGATTATGGAAGATTGGTTAAGTAGTCATGATATTATCGATGTCTACAATGTAGTATCCTTGTTAACTCATGCAAGTTCTTGTCGAGCGTATCAGTTATTAAACCGTTGTGTTTATATTGCAAGGCAGATGTATGCTGTTGTTTCACAAACACCAGAATGGAATGAGCTAAAAATTAACTACCCAGAGGTAGTCCATAAGATCGAGACATTAGATAAAAAAAAGAAAACAGTAGACTAAGAAAAATATATTACACGACGTACGATGCTCCTCGTATTAAGAATATGTAGAAATATATATAAAATATTGACCATTATTTCTAAGATAGAGTATTTTGAGCATTAGTATTCAGCACCGGATGCGAAAAATTATTATATAACTTTAGATTTTAACCATATCATTTATTTTATAAAAAAAAATATACGAAGCGTATAAAATATACGAAATATTTGGTAAAAAAAACATATACTCGTATAATATATGATTTGAGATGTTAATTTCCGGGAGTAAAAGAAATTTAATATAATATAATATGATATGAGTATAAGAGAAAATAATACTTCGTATACGTATATATAGACAAAATACAAAAACCGATAAACGAATTGAGAACTCCCACGATGATGACCGGGGCATAACGGGATTTTTTAAAGACGGAAATCAATATAAGGAATTGCATGAGGACATCATCAGGAATGACTCTATTCGTCGCACATCGGTTCAATCAAAAACAAATACAAAAACCGATAAACGAATTGAGAACTCTCGTGATGAGATATATATAAATAATTTCCTATGTTTATATGTACCAGTATAATAAATAAGTATTTAAAAATCATTTTTGATTTGAGATGTTAATGAACGGGAGTAAAAGAAATTTATATAATATATGAGTAAGAGAACATTTTATATATAGACAATATGATATTACGAGTATCAATTTTATAATTTACCGCGCACCATAATTTTTATCGTATTTTTATACGATATATTAGGCGCACACATATATATTACTTAACACGAGAAGTGTAAAATTATTATAACTTAGATTTTAACCATCATACGTATATATATGACGTATATATATATGACGTATTAACCATTATTAACCATTATTATATACGAAGAATATATATTATAATATTTATCAAATACGAAACCATTTTTATAATAACCTTTTGACTACTGATCTTACAACTTTTGCATTATTAGGATCAAATTCCTCATCATTGTCAACTATATCCATTTTATTTTCAACATCTCCCATAATTGGTTCCATCTCCTTTATTTCTATTTGTTTCATTGCTGTCACAGGTGTATTTGATTTGTCATTTAACGTATCATTTCCAACCTTCTCTTCTTCTACTTCATTTCCTTTTTCGACTTTCTTTTTAACACTTTTGCTTCCTTTATCGATCTCCTCTTCTTCTTCTTCGTCAACATATTTAATATGTTTCAAACAATCATTATTAATCTGTTTTAACACATTATCATCCAGACAATCTAACTTCGGATGTTGCATCAATTTAACTAAACGTTGAAATGATCCTGCTTGTCTTTCTGATACACTCATAACGTGATTTGGATGCGCTTCTTGATGCTCCATTGCACATTCTACGCAGAAATAAACTTTTTGACGTGTTGTTAACTTTCGCTTCTTTGTTGTCCCACGTTTATTATTTACTTCTTGGCATGTACTACAATGCACATAAATATTAACAAATTCTCTATCAGGGCAAAATGCTTCACAAAAAATAATTTTTGCGCCATCTAGTTCTTCATGAATACCTTCAACGTTTTTGATCGTGCATTTCTTACATATTTGATGTTGTTCAATTTCGCCATTTAAAATCTCTTGTAATTTCGTTGTAATAAATAATTTCAACGCTGGGTCTGAATCGAAATCTTTCTTCTCGTTAATTATAGTTTCATATACATAATCGATCAAAAGCATTTTCATGGGTACAATATTATCCACTCGTTTCACTTCTTTGTTTATTTCATATCGCGTAAATGCAGTTTGAAGTTGTTCCAATGATCCCAATCCAAAGTTCCAAGATGTATTGATTGCATGGCCCATCGATCGAACCCAATGCTGGGTTCCACCTTTTAAAACAACGACATCACCAGGTTCCTGTATTCCAGTCATCACAGGAATTCCATGACTGCGCAAAAATTTCACTGATGGAAAATACCTCCCTTCATCTTCATAAATATCCACACCACACTCACGATAAACTACCTCGCGTAATTTGATCGCATGTTCAGGTGCAACTGCATACCACATACTTGCACCATCCCCATGTGAACAATTTATAGAGCGAAATCTTAAATTCTCTTCATGCCCCCCAGTCCACACCCCTGGTACCTTTAAGTACATTTGCGGACTAGTCATCCCCTCAATATCTTGACGTACATGACGCAATATATCATCTGCTTTTTGACACAATAAAAATCGCGGCAATACTGTTTCTAATAGCTTGCGATATTCTTTCCATTCTCGCATATCCACATTTACACAGTATTTCACTAAGTCTTTCTTTTTCGCATTTTTACCTTTTTTCCCGATATTTATCGCATTGTTATCCATCATCATACCGTTATGATCACTACTTTGACCATCGATACCAACAGTACCATCATCTTTTACAATACAATGTTGCTTTTCAAATCCAATATCTCTTACACCAATGGCTTTAACCCGCTTTTTTTTAAACCTTTTCTTTATCTTTCTATTTTTTTCCAAAAGATTTGTGAAATATTTAAGAAACCTTTTTAATGGTTGCTTTTGATTTGTATGGTCGTCCAAGTTGAAACCCACATCTTTTGGATTTTGTAAAAGAACATCAACCTCTTGAGTGCCATAATTTTTTATCATGCTATCAAAATTTTTCATTTGACTATTAATACTCTCAGGAAATAACTTTTTTAATATAACTATTGGATATTTTAAAAGTTCTTCCTTTTCTTCATCGGTAAATGTTGCTGGTTGAGAATTGTTTTGTAACTTGTTATTTTTACTATCCTCATCTTTATCTTTATTATTGTTATCTGATTTACCTTTTTGATTTATTTTATCTTTATTAGCATTATCAATAGGATTTTTTGATGTTGTTGCACCAATATGCATCGTTGGAATTGATAATATAACTCCAGGCTTATCACCAGGATAGAACGCATTTCCAATTGTTGTATTTTTAACATTATCATGACGAAGTTCTGGTTGAAATGCATTTGTGTTTGTATTAAGTCGTTTTGCCATTGTCTTATATTTTGTAGAAAGACTTGAAGAACCTTTAGTACTAGGATCAATAGACATACCGCCTTGTTTTAATATTTGATCTATTTTCATCTTTTTATGTATATTAGAGGCTTTTACAGCTATTATTTTATTTGTATTGTGTAGTTTAGCTGCAGGTTTTTTACTTTGTTTTTTTTTTTTAGATTCTTTCCCCTCTTCTTCCTCAGCAACAAAACGTTGTGGTTTTTTTCTAATTCGTTTGGTATTTTGAACTGGCCAATCATCTAATCTATTCGAAATACCGGACATGTTCGATCGTTTTTCTCTCTTTTTTCCTCCTCTCTGTGTATGTATATATTGTTAGAATCTTTGACTGAATGTAATGTTTGTCTTTTGTTATCTTTGGTGTTTTAATTTGTGATATATGTATGTATGTATGTATCTTATCTATTAATATAGGTCGTTTGATGTAGAACCACGCACATTTAGCGATTATTGTTGATTTATATTATTTTTTGCGATGTTAATGTGCGCGATGGTAATCTTTGGTAATGTTAATATTTTGCCGATGTGTTCTCACATCACACCTGCGGATCCAATAGTATATCTATGCTATTTTTTAGATTTTTCTAGATTTCTAGATTTCTATATCTTAATCTTGTTATTTTACTCGTTATTTAGTTCATTTAGTGAATTTAGTATGATTGATTGATGGACACAGAAGTTGTTAGAAAAGGTGTGCCAAGTACAGTGCTATTTTCTATTTTATTACAGTATCGACAATTGATAGTACATAGGAGCTTGTCGTCCTCGTATACCACCAGTAGGGTACACGTATAGTCTAATAACAATCATAGTGCTAAGATTATTAAGATCTTCTCCTCCTCTGCGTTTTTTTATTATGATGAGCTGTTGTTGTTTTTGCCACCAGTTTGCTGGTTTGCCTGGTTTGCACTTTTCGTTTTTGTATTTCGTACGCACGTTCGTA
>JACLAC010000257.1_pt1 | contig 19221 bp, 7 predicted proteins | sample 8027881 | NCBI WGS metagenome assembly JACLAC01 (sample SAMN15725517, study PRJNA655200) | protist metagenome | isolation source: fluorescence activated cell sorting (FACS) single amplified genomes of... | place: Spain: Blaines Bay Microbial Observatory, Mediterranean Sea | collected 2016-01-19 | reverse complement strand
TTGATATCCGGGCAATCATTGTGGTTTTGTGTCTGTTTTAATTGAGAAAGAAAGGATTTTGATCATATTATATACAATTTTCAAATTGTCCTTTCTATTCAACTTCTTTTTTTTTTGTTTTCTTTCTCGTGAATAATTATTGCTCTTGTATTAATTTTTATGTGCTTTGGTATACTTTTGCTTTCTTCATCTCATATAATATATCGCACGGCTGTTAATTTATAAAGTTGAACCAAGATCATAGACAGATGGTGGTTGGAAAAATGCAAACCATCCATAACCGCATGAAAGACCAATAAACGTCGATAGTTTCAAGAAACCAAAGAAACCACCAGTCATCGTGCCTGCATTGTGCAAATGTTCCCATATCAAAGCAACTGTTATTGCTGAGAAGGTCATGAAATATCCTTTAATAAAAGCTTTTTTAATTCTTCCATCATCGATACTTTTAGCAGCTTGTGCAACATAACCTTGACCAAGCCACATAGCACCAAACAAACGGATCATCAAATGCGCAACCGCAGCTTGTGAATGATCACTATGATGCACGCCATTATTGACAGCACCATCCGTGAAAAATACACCAAACATCCATGGAAATAAGAATGCAATACCTCCAAAGATGTATGATATATATGTATGTACTAAAAATAATGTTTTCAACCGTCTTTTTGGATGAAGTGCATTAGCAATAATTCTTCCTATGTCCTGTTCTTGATGTCTCATTATATTGTTATGTAATATTTATTAGGTTATTATTTTTATTATTATCAATTACTTTAAAATATATATATAAGTTTGTTGTCTATTTTCAGGCTTTTTGTTGTTCTCTATTGTCTGTACAATTGTACTTTTCTATATGTCGTCAGTATTATATATAGACTATGATACATTCAATATATTTATATTTGCACACAATATTTTTATAACTGTAAAAGACTGTATTATTATTTTCAAAGAAGTATAGCAGGCCCACAGCAGGCGTGTACCGGGCCAGTGAAATGAAATATATTAGCCGAATTGTGGTGTGCTGGTGTGGTTGATTGAAAATAACGACGACGGAAAAAAACTCCGTGCTCCTATGGTAGAGACTACTATAACATTTGTACTTAATTTGATAGGTTTATACCATGTAAATATTTGATAGATATATTACAGGTATTTAGTATAGCCATAAGTACGAAGTGATTCACGGCAAGAACCAAGAATTGGAATGCAGGAGATTTTCGCAACTTTCGTTTTGTAGCCAAAAACCATATATCAATATCTAATAATTTATGTATATAAGCATCAAATTGCGAAAATAGACTGATAAAATTAATGACAGTAGCCAATGGTATGTACCTATTAAATAAATATAATATAGTAATACCATTACCATGCTATGTAGTGTACCACTTACTAATTAAATTCAATCCATGGAAAGTACAAAGCACAATTTAAAATGTGAGCGTCTCTCTCGGCTCGGCTCGGTCGGCGTCTCTGCCCTGTTGATAGGAATATTTCCATACACTATCAAGCATGCAAGTAAAATGCTTTGTGGCGGGAGTACAGGAGCGCCGAATTTTTAAATTTTCAAAAATCATCAAAAAGATTTACAATTGCACAATTCAAAGAAATAATATATTATAGATTACCAACACAATATCAATAGAATTACAAGAATATAATTCAGATTATTTAAGAATAATTAATTATTAATTATATATACACATTAAAGATATTGATTATATATAATATTTGATAACAGGTATATAGATATAGATATATACATATATCATAATATTATTATCATGGCATCCTCCTCGACTATTAATGCATTAACAGCAGATCCGATTTTTGCACATGGTAGTGGACATGGTAATTTAACTTTTAATGCAGATGGGACGTTTGTGTTGACTTGTGGTCAAGATAAAAAAATCAATGTATACGATGTTGACTCTGTCTCATCTGGACAAAACACAACAGCTGCTGCGTCATTCGATTGCGAATATGGTGTCAATGCCATTGCGTACAATACTGAATTAAATCGTGTATTTGTTGCTCAAAACGATCGCTTTATTGTTTCAATACCAATAGATGAAGAAAAAATATCACTTGGTGAAAATAAGTGTTTTGGTGAAGTTAAAATTTATACAAAAGTTTCTTCGGAACCGTCGTGCGTTACTACGTCGAAAAGTGGCATGTTGTGCGCTACCTCGGGTAAAGAAGGGGATATCTCGGAGATACCAACTATTGGTCAACTCAGTATTAATAAATTACGTGGACAAAAACCAGATGGACTTTATTTGCAATATGATCCAAAAGAAGAATATCTTGTATCTGCAAATAGTAAAGGTGTTGTACGTTTTTGGGATATTCAAAAGAAAAAATCGCAACATCAAGTTGAATTGAAAGGTAATTTTGGCGAATGTGAAATGTGGCAACCAAGTTGGCATCCAGATGGTGAATTTTTAGCATTGCCAGATAAAAGCAATATTAAAATTGTGAAACGTGGTACATGGACCTCTGCATATTACTTAGGTGAAAAAGTAAAAAATGCACCAGATGTTACATTAACAGCTTTCTCTCCAAATGGTTTATATTTAGCAAGTGTTGATGCAGATGGCGGTATCAAAGTATGGGACGTGACTACACGTACACAAATAGCAGGATTTGAAGCATCAGGTGATGCTATACAATCGATTGAATGGTCTCCTGTTGGTAACCGACTTGGCTTTTTAACGGGTGATGGTGAATTAGGATTTTGTAATGATGTTGTCCCAAGCAATATGCATGCTCCATCAAATCGTTTTAAACTTGAAAAAGCCGTGACAACCACTGCAAAAGCAACATCGGAAACGGTAACTGCAGGTGCGGTAGCAGCGAAAGAAGTGGCTGTTGCTCCTTCTGCTGTGACCAAGCAAGATGAAGAAGAGAATATGAAGATTAAATCAAATCCTTCGCCAGCAAAAACGAAGAAAAAAGGAAAGAAAACACCAACGAGAAAAAAGGCTACTACGAGTAAAGCAACAAGTTCTTCGAGCAAAAGAAAGAAGAAAAAAAATCGGGTTATTATGGAGGACGATGATGATGATGATGATGACGACGACGACGACGATGAAGAATTAGATGCAAATGCAACGACAAATGCAATTAAAAATTCATTGATTGCTGCTGAAGCATCTTCCGATGATGACGATGATGATATAGTAGATTTTGATTTATCGAAAATTACTGAAAAGTATAACAATCCTGCACCACCACCAGTTGTTGATAATAGTATGTATGAAGATGATGAAAGCAAAGAATTTGAACCACAAGTTTTGTACGCTCCTGAAACTAGTTTACAAAATGCATTTCAATCTGGTGAAACATCAAGGGATGAAAAACATCGTTTCATGGTATGGAATTTATATGGTTCGATCGTAGTACGAACTGAAGAATCGTACAGCACTATTGAGATTGAATTTAGTAATCATTCCAAACGTGGGCAGAAATTTCCAGATTATACTGGTTTGGAAATGGCTGATTTAAATGAACAAGGTGCCGTATTTGCAAGTCGATTGAGCGATGAGCAAATGTTAGATGAGAAAACGAATATTGGTTCAACTATCAAATATTTACCATTTAATTCATGGACGCATACATCAGAGTTAACGTTCAATTTACCAGCACGAGAATCTGCAGTTGCAGTCGCAGTGAATGACACATGCTTTGCAGTTGGAACGTCTACAAATTATTTACGCGTTTTTAACCGTAGTGGCACTCAATTTTTACCATTACTTTTGCCTGGAAAAGTTGTTACCATGGCAGCTAAAGGATCCCTTTTAGCAGTAGTATACCACGAAGCATCTCCATTTACTCCATCACAAGGTGCGTCTCAAACGCTTGGATTTGCATTGTACAATACAAATTGTAATCAAGCAAGATGTTGCACGGGCTTATTAGTGAAAGAAATTGCATCAGGGCGATTACCATTGACACCAAATATGCCAAATGATGAAGATTTAGTAGAATTATTTTGGGTTGGATTCAGTGATTCTGGCATGTTGATGGCGTATGATACAAATGGTGTTTTATTATCGCTTTCCCCAGCCGATTATAAACATTGGATACCATTGTTAGATACGAGGCAATACAATAAATCCTCAACGGAATTTCATTGGCCTGTTGGAATATCACCAAATCGTTTTCATTTTGTAAAATGTGCTGGGCCAACCCGTGAGAAGCGTTATCCACGCACAAGACCGAAGCCAATGATGAGCGTACATGATTTTGGCGTATCAACCGTGCATATGACAGGAGCAGATCCAAAAATTGAACAGAAACTAATGAACAAAGCCATTGAATATGCATCCAATGTCGCGTTAGTAGAAGCTGGTATTATCAATAGGAGTGACGATAAGACGTATGGTCAATTTCAAGTTGATCTGGATAAATTTATTTTGAAAATGATTAACATAGCATCAAAAGAAGATTTACATGAACGTGTTATTGATCTTGCGAATCGATTGCAGACACCAAAAATTTTCGATATTGCAATTAAAATATGCCGCAAAAATAGGCAAGATACATTAGTAGAAAAAATATACAATATTCAACAACAGAGAATCAATGAGAAATACCATGAACAGCAACAGATGTTAGCGACGACGACGGTGCAACCACAACAGTATCAACCACAACAACAATATGCAGAAGAAGTATCATCGTATGACGATAGTAGTAGTAGTAGCAACGATAATAACGTAACACCATTGCCAGTTGAGGAAACGAAATCAACAATGGCAAAAACTAGCAGCGATAGCCCACCATTAATGCAGAATAGATTTCAATTAGCAGCAGAGAAACGTACGGTGAAATCAAATAAACGTACTATTACAGGCAAAAATAAAAATAGTGGCGGACACAACGCTGCAAAAAAGCATAAATCCGGGGCTATTAATCCATTTGCAAAGGGAACACGTTCTCCAGAAAAGAATAAATCCAATGGTATATATAATGTGTTAAATTCCATCAGGAGCCCTTCATATAACAACAACAGCAATGTTAAACAGAAAAAATTATCTCGCCAATCGACATTTTCAGGTTTAGCACGTGATAAAATGAAGAATAAGAACGTGATGTAAAGATAGAGAGAGAGAGAACTCATGATCATATCATATGATTTAAATGTCATGTATATCTTTTACCTCTTGTGTTCGTTGAGAGATTTATTCTCTCAGTATTAATTTAAAATATTTTATTTTTTACTCATCGTATAAACTTTAAATGTACGAACGTACGCGTATTTTAATTTTTTATTCCTAATGCATACTCATGTAACAATTCCTATACTCTCCAAAGAATACAGTGTGCTTGAGCCAATATTAATATCTATCTCACTAAAATCGAAGTCAGATGATACATCGTACTGTTTTGCAGAGTATATCATTCCATAGTCCGCGAAACGTGCCATTATTTCTAAAATGTAGCAATAATGAAGGACGTAAACAGATGCGATTAACGTATGCGATTAACGTATGATATAAAACACGTCAAACGATGAATGTGTGTGGTATATATATCAATATTTTTAATATATATATATATTTTTACTACTGCATATAAAAAAACAAATATTGATATTATCATATGTTGTAAGTTAATTAATAAAAAAAATATATATATATATGATGGTTAAAAAAAAATATATATATAAAAGGAAATATTCGTGTAAAAACATTTTTTTTGTTACTTTCAGTTGAGAGTGTATATATATTATATAAAATAATAAAAAATAATTTTTTAATTTTTTTAGAGACAATCGGTACGTAATATTATTACAACAAATGGCTGTTTTCAAGATGACTGTGGGAACCTCAAACATTGTTGTATCATACATATTATACCCACGTGGACATCTCCATATATTATCATATGTATAATCATTTGATATACCGCCATAGCTGTCACATGTAACACACGTACACACACACAAAGTACATTTATTTATTGTGATTCATTATTTGTAGCATTGCTAAATGAACACAAAGAATTTATCGCTGCTTGTAGATTCAATTGTTGTTGCTGCTGCAAATTTAAAGGTCTTTTTCTTAATAAAAATAAATGTTGTAAGGAATCCTCTTTTTTATTATCATTATTACCTTCTTCTTGTTCGCTTGTTGAATCGTTATAAACTTCGACCAAAAATCCACCAGCCATCGCAAGATGGAAAAACTCCAAATCTCGTTCTGGTGGATGATCATCAGTTATATGATGAGTAAAAGAAACAATGGCAACGCCATAAATGGACAAACAATTGTAAAGACTAGTGAGTAACTGACGATGCAAGTTATAGGTTGCACTCCAAAATGATTCGCATAATAATATTAAATCGAACCCTGAGCCCTCTCTCGACAAGTCTTTTAGTTCTCTAACATCCGTGCCCCACGCGTGTTCTCGTACATATGCTTGCTCCTCCAATTTAAATTTATTTTCCAATACGATTTTTTTAATATTATTAAGCAATCTTTCATTCGGATAATCAGTTATAACAACTCTCTCTGCGCCTAAAGCTAATGCTACCAGGGACGGCAATGCAGCACCAGCGCCTAGCTCAAGAATATATTTATTATTACATATATGTGGGAATTTTTTTAATAGTTCGCTACATCGTACCGCACCAGGCCAAATTTCATCAGCGAATAATGCTTGTTCCTGTGCATCAATTGCTTTTATAGGCTGTGTCCTGACTGTAGTACTATTGTTAACAGAAAATTTACAATAAGGCAATGGTATATTTGCAAAATATCCTGCATCTTCTGAGGTAATATTTGGACTATTATTATTATTATTATTATTTTGTATTAAATTATTATCATAGACATTATCATCATTTTTATTCAAGGACGACGACGTGGAAGTGGACTGGGCTTCCATTGTTCGTATAATTGTCTGTTAATTTGTTTTCTCCGATTGTTTTCCTCTCTTAATTGAAGAACAGACTTTGTAATGATATGCTTTCCTTGATATTCTATCAATATGTCTCTTTATATGTCTTACACAGTACGTTAAATTTATATCGGAAATATATTATTTCCGATTTTTTTCAGTGCTGTGCAATGCTCGAGTGATGACAGAGCGGAACACAAACGAACAAAACAGGATCTTAAGTATGCTGTACATCTGTGGTAATAAATTCAGTACCGTATAGTGACCTATTAAAACTAGAAATAGTAATGTGGTAAAGCACTAAAGGTGTTTACAACGAGACATGAAATTAAACTTTTAAGTATATAATTAGAATAATATAGGTTATTTTTAACAAACCAAAAAAGATCATTATTTATAGACTATTCATTCGAATGCTATATCCTATGGTCTAGAATCCCTTAAAAAGAACATGCAATGCTAATAGGCCCGCGGCAATAAAAAGCTGAGCTACAATAGCACAATAGCACCTACCGGTGGTGGTAGAATACTAAGGTATACTACTATTATTCTGTACTCCTGTAATAAGAATGGTCTCCATACTATATACAGAAAAGATATGCATATTTTAAAAATAGATGTGTGTGTATATTCGACTGTGGTATAAATGTTGTATATATATATAGTATATACAGATACCAGCAATTCTTCGGCAAGTATAGTACTGGTAGTATATTATACCATATATAGTATATACATATATATATATAAATTAATTCTTGAGTGTATGTTATAAATATATATATATATAACCATGTCTACCTCGTCGACCAAGAATAATGTAGCTTTAAAAATGTCCATTTTCATAGTAAATACACCATGGAAAGCATTATGTATCTTTGCACTTCTTCCATTTTTGCTTTCGTGTATATCAATGCCATTTTTTAAATTAAATGATTTAGATGGATGGGATGTTAGGGAATCGGCAAGTTCAAAAGCGCAAGATGCATGGGATTTAGCTATTGAAGATTTAAGAATATCAGATGTAGAAGGTGATGCTGCTTCTACTGCTATTATTAATGGAAGCAAAACACGTAAAAATAAAGGGCCAACGTTGACTTTATTTATTGAAAATATCTCTGGAGAAAAAAATATGTTATCAAATAATGGGTTATCGTACTTACGATGGTTAGAATCAAAAATATCAAATGAAAAAATATGGACTGATAATTGTCAATTAAATTTGAACAGTGAGACTATGTGTAAACCTCCTCAAACATTGATTGAAATGTTGAACATTGAAGTCCCGTCGTTTTTTTCATCGTGTAATAATAATGATGATGATAAAGACTTTGTAAAGGACGATTGTACTACCATTTCAACAGAAAATCGCTTAAATTTATTAAATCATTTACATTTGGAAAAAAATGATATGTTTGTTATGAATTCATTTAAAAATACAAATGTATCCAGCGTCATTCAATCAAAGTATAGATTTGGCTTGCCAGTTGATGGTTATGATTCAGCAGATAAAAGTTTAAAAAAGCAAGAATCCAAAGTTAAAAAACAAATTATATTATTAAAAGAATGGTTAGATACAGTAGTTGTTACAAATAAAGATGATTTTAGGGTTTATTATTTATTTTCCGGAATTGGTGGGTATAGTGCACAGAAGCAATTGATTGCAGATGGTAGTTTTGCAACTGGTTCTATATTGTTCGTCTTAGCAGTCATGGCATTTCATACACGCTCAATAGCAATTGCATCTTTAGGAATGTTGCAAATTTTAATTTCTTTTCCAAGTACATATTTTTTTTATCGTTTGATTTTTCAAATTGAACACTTTGGTACCTTACAAGTATTGGCTATCTATGTCATATTGGGTATAGGGGCAGATGATATTTTTGTATTATATGATGCATTCATGCAAGCACCGACGACGTTTGATGATAATACTACTGGCGAAAGCCAAGATGAAAAATTAGCATTGTCAAAACGTTTAGCATGGTCATTGACAAGGGCAGTTTCTGCAATGACTACAACATCATTAACTACATGGGCAGCATTTGTTGTTACCGCTTTCAGTCCAATAATAAATATTAGATGTTTTGGCGTATTTGCATCTATCATGGTCATGGTAAATTTTTTATTATGTATTATGATTACTCCATGTTTAATTATTTTAGTGCATACTGGACAATTTAAATGTTGTTGTGACAAATGCAATAAATCGACTGGAAACCGTGTGCAACAAGCCAATGATGAGAAGAATGATAAAATACAACATATAGAAAATAAAAAAAGTCAAGAAAAAGAAGATCAACATGGTACTATCAAATTGCGTCGTGTTGAATCATTTTTTCAAAATCAATTTGCTCCATTTATATTAAAGTGGCGAGTACCAATACTGCTTTTATTAATCGGTTTGGTTAGTTTTTTTGCATATTTTGCGTCAAAATTGAAACCAAGCGATGAACAAATTGGTAATATTTGGCCGGATACACATCCTGTGAAAATTGCATATGATTTACAAGGTGATGAATTTTTAAAAGGTGAAGGTCGATATTTACGCCTTCGGGCTGTCTTTGGATTTCGTCCACCTGGAATTGATCGTACTGGATTGCCTCCATTTGACCCAACAAAATTAGGCACTATCCTTTGGGATAATGATTTTGATATGACTATAGAAGCATCACAAAGCCATTATCAATATGTAGTTGATGAAATTAAAAAAGTTGAAAATGTACGTAAAGTCGATTCATTAATGTCCGACATGAAACTTTTTAGAACAATGAGTATGATTCCAAATCCTGAATCACCGATACCACGAGAATATTTTTTAAAAAATCTATCAGCAATGCTAAAATCACCATTAGGGGCACGTGCAAAGGGAACTGAAATGGTAATGTATGATGATAATAGTAAACTAAAACTTGTCAGTTTTATTATTCAAATGGACCATCCATGGACGTGGCCTGTATCTGAAAAATCACGTGAAAGAGATGAAATTGATAAAGTATTAAATGAAGCAAATAAAAATGGGCCTAAAACATTAAATGGTGGGATGCAAGTAAGTTCTTCTCATGTATGGATGGATTGTCAATTGCGATTGACAACTGCATCTACATTTGGTTTAATTATTGCATTTCCATTAGCCTTTGTGATCGTTTTTTGGGCTACAAAATCGATTTTAACGACCGTTGCAGCTTTATTAACAATTGGTAGTATTGTAAATGTTGTACTCGGTATGATGGTTTTGGCCGGATGGGCTTTAGGCTTTATGGAATCCATATGTGTCACCGTAATAGTCGGTCTTGCTGTTGATTATGTCGTACATTATTCTATTTCATATACACAAGTTTTCAATCATAAAGATGCTGGAAATGAATCAATATCCATGCAAAAAGTTTTAAATAATGCAGTGACTGAATGTTTAGTAGAATTAGGAGTATCAGTCCTTGGTGGAGCAAGTTCTACATTTGGTGCTGCGCTTTTCTTGATGATGTGCGTCATTAAATATTTACGTATTTTTGGTTTATTTCTTGCAATGACTATTGGTTCATCGGTTGTGTTAGCAACCATCATGTTTCCTTTGATTTTAAGTTTTATTGGAAGATTAGATCTTGAACGCGCATTATTGGGGAAAATATGTGGTGACAAATGCATTGGTGAGACATCATCGTCTAAAAACAATATCAATATTAATGTTGATGATCAATTAACAGGCATCAAAGAAGATACAGAAGGTGGTCCAATTGCAACAAGTAATGTTGGTGGGAATAATGATGCAGGTAATTATAAATTACCAGCTAGAAAAAATGATACGACTTCGTAGTGCTGAGTGAATTTTTATATTGAAATTTATGAGACCTCGTGAAATATGATACGTACGAAAGTATATATAATGTATATTATAATAGTAAATTAAAAAATAAGTTAATACAATTAATTTTTTAAATTAATTTTTTTTAAAAAAAAATAATATACGCTTCGTATTTTTTTATATTTTTTTTATGATAGACATTATATAACATAACTTTAATAACATTATATTTAATATGATATCATGATAGACATACTGAGAGATACAATATTCGTACATTTTATATTTTTATATAACAACACAACAAAAATTTCTCTCTCACTTAAATTTATTTACAACTGGATGCGTTACATATCCTGGGCTTTGAGACCCATATCCTGCCATGACACCGACACGATCCATACCACGTAGTCTTGCTTCGCTTACAACTTCGCTCCAGCGATCAGTACCTGCTTCATGCTTTAAAACATCTATAGTACCATTGGAATCTAAAGATGCACGATATTGCAACCCTTGCGTTAGTAAAGCAAGCTCATCTAAAACAACTGGATACGTACTACCTTGTTTACTTTTGTTTTTTGATGACATTCTTCGTACATCAAAGGCCCAAACTGTATCAATAAAAATGGTATGTATACTAACACCGAGTTCAACTGCCCTTCGCTTCTCCTCTTTACATTTTAAATCTCCTTCTGTTGGCACACCATCAGTCAATAAGACAATATGAGAATTATTATTGGAGTTGTTGCTACTTCCATACATCATGTTGTTGTTGTTACTAGGACGATGATCATACCAATTAAATTGATTTTCAAATTCATCCAATACTAATTTCAATGGCGAAGAATAATTTGTTGTACCTTCACTACGTATTTGTTTTGCCCATTGAGTTACATTTTGGTAATCATTTGTGAAAAAAATACCATCTTCATGATCAAACGTTTCATCATTACGATATGATTGCCGAACATAATCCTTATTATTATTTTTTTTTTCCATAGAAGCATCATATTTCTTATATAAATACGCTTTCTCATTAAATTCACAATAACCCATATTCATTTTATTTTTTCTTGCAATTTTTATCACATTCTGAGCAACAGCACTTGACCATAATGCTGGCAAACCAACCATACTACCCGAAATATCTCGAATCATGACAATAGATCCAGAACGTTTACGTGTTATCCGTTCAAATGATCGCGGTAAACGAGGGGATAAATTATTTATCCATAAATATCGATCAGATGGATGACTATCTAATACATCCATTAACGATTTTGATGATTTTGTTTGCCGTGGTGATCCGCTCACAGATCTCTCCTTCTGTGCATGTTTACAATATTGTATTTTACCACTAATTCCTTCCATCAACCGTTCGATCCCTTTCACAGTAGTAGAATTGTAATCATTGTCGTGTTCCGTTAAGTTAGCATCGTTATCTGTTTCTTTTGCTTTTAGTTTCTTCTTCCTATTTTCATCTTCCTCCTCTGTTTCGTTACGGCCATCAAAATTGATATCTTTCTTTTGTGGTTGTTGATTTTGATTATCTTTGTTATTTGGTATCCTAGGATCAAATGCATTTCTATCTGATTTTTTATATGGATCCACATCTTCTTTGCCATCTCTTCTTGACCATAATGCAGATTGTCCTTTCGATCTTGAACCACCCTCATAATCTTCGTCATTGGTTGATGAATTCATTTGTGGCATTGTAGAATCATTATTTTGCATTTGATCATCATCATTATTCTTATTATCATCATCAAAAAACGATTTTTTATTATCGTCTGCATCGTTCGTTGCCATTTCTTTATTTTCATTTGAATCATCATTATTATGCCCAAACGTAGTTGGCGGTGTTCCATCATCGTTATTGCTATCACTTTGTTCTTCTTCCTCTTGCTGTTGAATAATTTGTTTTATAATATCATCAACTTGGTCATGAACCTCCACCGGTACACGAAATGTTGTTAATAAATTTAAACAATATAAATCTTCCATTATACAAGTATCACGTCCATCCAACATTGCATTCGCTTTTATAATTTTTAAAGCATTTACTAAAAATGTTCTATCAGACAATATAGAATTATTATGATCTAAATTGTAATCAGTTACTAATATTTGTAAAAATTTTAACAATCCATTTTTAACATGGCATGGCACAGAAATTGAATTGTGAACTTCCGTACATTGTTGTAAGAAGTTGTTGTTTTCCTCATTATTATTATTATCATCATTCGAATCCTCCTCGTTGATTAAGTTTGTTGAATTATTATTATGATCGTCCGCATCTTCTAAATCTACTACTTGGTCATATAAATCAATTACTTTCTGAGCTTCTGCCCACATACCACGATCAATTAAACCATGATGTTGAAGTTGAATTGTGAATCTATCTAACGAAGCAGGATCTAATGATTCATTGTAATATTTATCTGTATCTGCAGGATTTCCAGTAGCAATACAAGTTCTCAAGGGAATAGCAGAAAATTTAGTGGAAGATGACGACGTGATAGCATTTGTATTTGAGCGTCTTTCATTCAAGACTCGGAATAAAACATTTAATGCTTCGCCTGGTGCTCGTGTAATATCATCCAATACTGCTATGTCGCAATCCAATATACCACCACGCGTACTGGCTTGCCTTATGATTTCACCACCTGTTTCCTCATCTGTCTCCCGTATCAAAATTTCATCACCAAGTAAATCATTAATTCTGGTATCACGATGTAATTGGGTAAAAAAGATCTTGCTATTTGTTTCATTTGCAGTAGTTTCCGCTAATAATGTTTTTGCACTACCTGGTGGACCTTCAATATATACATGTTGCTTCGCAATTAATGCTAAGCATATCCCATTTTTTACATTTGTATGTCCCACAACAGCATTATCCATAGATTGTTTTAATGATTTAATTTTATCAATTACCAGATTATTTATATTCTTTTTTTGTAATGTTGAAAAAAATTGAATGTTATTACGAGAAAATAATACAGCATTATTTTTCACCACCACTCTTTTGGATAAGATATATTTAAACATGCTTTATTTATATATATATATATATATATATATATGCAGGGTAAGAATTGAATATATATATAAATAATGAAGAAGATATAAATTTAATGATTTGAAAAAATAAAAATAATATGTGGTTCTTCTCTTAAAATTGTTATGTATCTATTTGTATCTCTTCCTTTCGAATAATTATTATAACTTAAACTAAGTATTATTAGCAAAATAAACTACCATCAATTTATATTTTTATATAATATTTTTCTATATGATTTTATATATTTTGTATCTTTCTAATTATTATATTAGGTATTTACACAGTACATCAGTAGTATGTGGTGGTGTTGTTCGACGAAGGAAAATAATAAATAAAATAATAAATACGGAGCTATATAGAGCACTATGACACAAAAATGGAAATCAATATATACTCTTCACTTGTAGATGAAAAACCAGAAAAATTTCTGCATGTACAACCTCCTTCCCTTTTTGTTCCTATCTTCATCGTCAAATTATTACTTAATACATACATATATATATATATAGTTCGTATATTTTACTACAAACATAAAGATGTTACAAACATTCATTAAAAAATATAATAAAATAATAACAAAACAAATTATTCGTCAAAATAAAAGATATTTTTCTACTAAATTAACTACTTGTTCTTTAGAAATAAATTCAACGAAAGAAATTGCTATAATACCAGTTTTATCTGATAATTACAGTTATTTATTGATGGATCATACTACAAAAAATGGGATTGTTGTTGATCCAGCTGATGCAAAAAAAATTTATGAAGTTGCAGAAAAATACAATATTAATATCATAGCCATTTTAAATACCCATAAACATGATGATCACGTGTGTGGAAATATAGAATTGCAAGAACTAGTTGCTGCTGCTACAAATAATAATAATAGCCTTCCTCGAACGCCGCCAATTTATGGTCCAGATGATGCTGGTCCAACGCCAGGATGTACAGATATGATCAAAGGTGGCGATATAATTACAATTGATAATTTCAAGTTTCATGTAATATCTACACCATGCCATACGGAAGGCCATGTAACATTTTACTCCACTAGCAGTTCAACTCCAGTTTTATTTCCAGGAGATACGATTTTCCTAGCTGGTTGTGGGCGTTTTTTTGAAGGTACAGGAACAGATATGTATCATAGCATGAATCGTATTAAAGAGCAAAATATGCCATTGGATACGAAAATATTTTGTGGCCATGAATATAGTCTTAGTAATTTAGCATTTGCACAAGCAGTGGAACCAAGCAATATGGAATTAAATAAAAAATTACGATGGGTTATTGAGCAAAGAAATGAAAATCTCCCAACAATACCTTCTACATGGGGTGAAGAATTATCATACAATCCATTTTTACGTTTAGATCAACCAGAGATTCAAACTTCCATAAATGCAATGCAAAATGAATCAATGGAAGATATTATGTCAAAAGTTCGTTTAGGAAAAGATAATTATGCGTTTAATTTAGATGAAACTATAGACAAAGCATATATTAATAGTAATAACAACAGCAGCAATGTTAACAAATTGTCATCGTTTACATATGATTATGAACCAAATTTAAATATAGCAAATTATGAAAGAACAACACCAATTGTATTTTTAATTTCAAAAGAAAATAAACGCAATGAAAAATATATGAATTTAATTGAAAAAATATCAAATCTTGGATTTTTTTCAAGAGAAATTGTATTTACAGATGAATCAATATTTACAAAAGAATGTAGAAAAAATGGTGCTAGAAAAAGTAATCTTATTAAATCATGCGTAGCAAGTTTATTTACTAATACTACGGATTTGACTCCACCAATTGTTATTGCTGAAGGAATCTTTGGTTTTATAGCACAAAAATATTTAGAATCATATGCATTATCTGCTTTATGTTTATTAAATACATTTCCACCAAATCCATCTGTTGTTGTTTTGAATGATGAAATAAACAATAATGATGATGATGATGAATTTATGAAGAGATTGATAGCTGATGCATTATTGCCAGAACGTCAATTGAATTTAGAATCAAATGTTTTACCAATATATTCATTGTATAGTAGTGGTGATGGTGGCGGTAGTGATGGTGATGAAATGATTGATCAATTAGTTGATTTTCATCATTTAAATTATGATGAAGATGTAAAGATTTTTAATAAGACGAAGAGCGATGTTATTGAAAATATGGAGGATTCCTTTTGTGAGTGGTTGGATGAGCATTTTTAATAGTGCTGTATTTAGTCCATGTAGGGGGGTTTATAAAAACAAATTTTATTTCATTTTATATTTATTGAATTTTTATATATATCCTATAAAAGTGTAGGTCTGAATTTAGTGTATGGGTACAATAATATGTGAAAGAGTTAGGCCCATGCCAGGAAAGCAGCCAAATCCATACTCCTTAAGTGAATTAAGTATAAATTTCTTCCTATGTGATATCTATCACCCGCGAAAAGAACATCACAACAACAGTGCTTTTACCTGGTAAGCTAATAATCCTCCTCTTTTATCCTGGTGGGAATTTACAAAAATAATAATGAATGAAGCATTAGTATTGTCCACATAACTAAAAAACATCACCTCCTCGATATACTTCATAGAAAGAAAAGAATACTTTTGTAAATATTTTACATAACAGATGATCGAAGAAAACATTAATGTAAAAGGGAAACAATAAATTTAAAAATCGAAAACACAGGAGAAAAAAATACAGTATATTATAATATACATACATATTCAACATGTCGGAAAATATTGTCTATGTATTGAATTTAAATTCCACTATGAGAAAAGAACCAAATTCAATAACTGGACATTTGAACACGTGTAAAATCAATGCCATACTTGATGTATTGAAATTGTATATATGCTATTCCATACGAGATCCACCGCGAAAGAAGGATGAAATATGCTTTCAAATTGGTGGTATATCTAGGGATAGTGACGATGATGCTACTAAGGCTTTGCTTTCAAAGACTGGTTTATTTCACAGACCATCAAAAGAAGTGTTACAATATATTGAAGACATACAAGATTATTGCACAGATACTACAAAAGATGCATTTACATCAAATTTTGAATTATTACAGAATTGTTTGACGGCATTGGAATATTTGGAAGCGAGAAATAAAAAGCAAAGTTTGAAAAAGATTGTTGTTATTACTGACGGCTTTGGTAGAGATAATGATGACAGTAACGAGGATGGGGAAGCACAAGATGGTGAAAATTCGATACAATCAATAACACAAAGAATGGGAGAACTTGATAATTGTGAAATTGAATTTTATTTAATTGAACCTAGTGGAAAATTAGTTAAAATTTGTTCCCAAAACAAAGAATTTGTGCAAGGACTTAGTGATGTAAAAGGTGAAGTATCTGGTGCGAATAATAACAATAATAATAATAACAACAACAACAACAACAACAACAGTAATATTGTTGCAGATCAAACTCATGACAGCATCATTTCACGTTTAATGATATTAAATGGAGAAAAAGCACAGGTACATATTGTAGATAATAATCAATCCTTGTATGGGTCATTTCCACGCCAAGCGAATATAAAACGACCATTGTTATCAAAAGGTGGCGAATTAATTATTGCACCAACGTTAAAGATACCAGTAGAGACGTACTGTAAGACAAAAGCCGGATCCATGCCAACTACATCAAAACGATCATCGAGAGCACCTCCAGATACAATTGGAAAAATTGGAATTGACAGCGTATATCGTAGTAATGAAGATGTGAATGAGGAAATATTACCACATGATAGGATTGGTGGTTTGCGCTTTGGAGGTAGTTACGTACCAGTAGAAAAGCACGATACGGATGGGTTTAAAATGGACGTTCTGAAAGGTATTTCTGTATTAGGATATTATCCAGAAAGCAGTGTTCCTCGACAAGTAATATTAGAAGGCGATACGGACGTTGTCGTTGCACCATCTGGTAATATCTATGGGGAAACCATGTTAAATGCTTTTACTCGAGCGTTATCGAGAAAAAAAAATGTTGCATTAGTGCGTTATGTAAAGAAAGATGGGAAAGGAACGCCTGCACTTTGTATTTTAACACCTCATCGTGAAATATTGAACAATGGAACAGTGAAAGAATCGCTTTATTTGAATCAAATACCATTTGAAGATGATTTTAGAAGTTATCAATTCCATCCATTGCCCGTATCAGATGTCAGTCATGAAGAAATCAAAGTTGTTGAAGATGTAATTGATGCGATGGATTTGACAAAACCTGCAAATAAAAGTGCTAGTGATGAAGTTTTATACAATCCTTCAACGATTAACAATCCAATACTTGATTTTTATCGAACGTCTTTGATAAAACGCGCATTAGATCCAGAACATCAATTTGATGAAAAAATGAGCGAAGGGATGAATGATCCGTATGTACCTTCAGAAAAAATATTATCAAATGCAAAAGATCAAATTGATCGATTGAAAGAAGCATTTCCAATACAAAAGAAGAAAAGTGATCGAAGGGGTAAAAAACGTGTATTTGGCGATAATGTTGAAGATAGCAATAATAATGATGGTAACAACAACAACAATAACAACAATTCGTCAAATAAACGACATCAAAATGATACATATGGTAGTATTACTAGTGCAGATCAACTATTTGGTGCCGCAAAAGTTGAAATACGATATGCATATGCAGAAGAAGACTTTAAAAAAGAAGTCATTAACCGTATTGATAAAAAGGAAACGATAGATCAAGAAAGATTGAAATTAGCACAAGATGGTATTAAAACGAATATTGAAAAATTATTTGCTGATGGTGAAGATTATATTGAACGTTTTATTGGATGTTTAAACTTATTACGTGTTTCATGTATACGTTTAAGAAGTCCTAATACGTATAATGGTTGGTTTCAAAATTTCATTGTGAAAAATTCTGCAATGACTACAAGTATTGCTGATAACATATCGCATGCTACTTGTCAACGTATTCATGAAGAAAATTTAAGTCTTATAAGTGATATGGAAATTATTGGTGGTGTAACAGAGGAAGAAAATAATGAATTTATGAATAAACATCTTCCATTGAAGAATACAAATAACGTTCTATCTGTTCAAATGACAGTGAATGATGCAGATGATGATGATGATGATGATGATATGGACATTGAATAAAAATATTGATAAATACATCTATTAATATAATATATATGTATTGTGGTTTTTCAAAGAAAGAGGAAATAATATAAAACGTACATCGTATGTATGCGAAATCGTTAAAATGTGTGGTGGTGCGTGTGGGAAAAGGGGGTCCTTAGGGAGTGTTTAGGGAGAGGAGAATATGCTATTTTATTTACGAGTATATTATAAAAAATAACACATACCTCTCGTATAATATTTTTTTGTGTGAAAATATTTTTTTTATTTTTTTATAATATAATTATATAAAATATATTATTATACGAAGTAACA
>JACLAC010023588.1_pt1 | contig 19222 bp, 10 predicted proteins | sample 8027881 | NCBI WGS metagenome assembly JACLAC01 (sample SAMN15725517, study PRJNA655200) | protist metagenome | isolation source: fluorescence activated cell sorting (FACS) single amplified genomes of... | place: Spain: Blaines Bay Microbial Observatory, Mediterranean Sea | collected 2016-01-19 | reverse complement strand
TATTCAAAAGAATCTTCATATTATTATCTAGCAATAAAAATCCAATATAAAAAGATCATCATCATTTTTCATCGTAATTTTCTCCTTTCTACAAATCATCATCGCTTATAGGTTCTACATTTCCAAATGCTATATTGTTATTATGATTATTATTTCTTCTCCCTCTTCTTCCTCTTCTTCTGTCGTCTCTTCCCCATCTTCTTCTGTTTCCACCCCCGAAAGCCACCATGTTATTATTATTTTGTTGAGCACCTCCGAAACCAGCTCCAAAACCTCCTCTGATATTATTATTTTGTTGCCCGAAAGCCATGTTATTATTGTTTTGTTGTTGAGCACCTCCGAAAGCTCCAAAAGGATTAGCTCCAAAACCTCGTTGGTTATTATTATTTTGTTGTTGAGCACCTCCGAAACCAGCTCCAAAACCTCCTCTGATATTATTATTTTGTTGCCCGAAAGCCATGTTATTATTATTTTGTTGTTGAGCACCTCCGAAAGCTCCAAAAGGATTAGCTCCAAAACCTCGTTGGTTATTATTATTTTGTTGTTGAGCACCTCCGAAACCAGCTCCAAAACCTCCTCTGATATTATTATTTTGTTGCCCGAAAGCCACCATGTTATTATTATTTTGTTGAGCACCCCTGAAAGCTCCAAAAGGATTAGCTCCAAAACCTCCTCTGTTTCCCCCAAAAACACCGTTTCCCAAAGCCACATTTTGTTTCTTCCTTTGTTCTTCAAGACGTTTCCTAGTTTTATTTATATCATCGGCAGAGCTGTCTAAAACTTTACCTGCATCACCAACAAACTGTCCAGGAGGGACATAACCCCTACACACAACACAATTTCCACCGCACGAAGCACAAGGTCGACCAGGTCTGCACTCGCTACAAATGGGACAGCCACATCGAGAATCTACAGGCCAACCAGATCTATTATCGATGTAGTTCTTAATATTTGATTGCCGACACGCTGAATGAGTCGATAGAGTAGGGTTCGATGTGAACTTAAATTGACGCCCACATCTACAACTTATTGCATGGCAACCATGCCCGTGCCAATGAGTGTGGCGAATTGTTTTACAAAACGGGCATTTTTTTGTAGTCAAATCAGTTAATAATTTTGATTTTTGTTCATCTTGTGACTTTTTCTTTGCTAGCTCATTTTTAGCTACTTCACAAGCTGCATATTTCGGATGGTAATCTTCTTTGCATTTTTTACATCTTGCGTAATTTTCATCTTCGCAAAATAGACAGATAAATTTCAAACTATCAACTTCTTTTTCATGTTTTAAACCTTGGTTGTTCTTTTTTTCATCCTCTGCAACATTTTTTGAAAGACTTTTCTTCTTTTCTACATTATTATTATTATCATCGTTGTCATTACGTTTCTCTTCAACAAAAATGCCTACATCTTGTGCTATAAATTCACCATCATCATATCTTCCATTACACCTTGGATTTGTACAAAATATTCTACGATTTGCTGGAATTCGAGAATCAGCCATATATCGATTACATTTTTGAATTTCTAAATCGTTAAATGGTCCTTCATCCGTCCTTTTCTGCGGATCAGGCAACACTTTATCAGCTAATTGTCGAAGGCGATTAAACGTTCCTTCAATTGTAACATGGTCACAGTTTGGATCTGGACATGCAATTCCACCTTTTGTGAATGATTTTGCATCATTCAAAGCAACGCGAAAACTCTGAACCATGCAGCCAACACAAACCCAATGATAACAAACGTTAGTTGCTCTTATAACATAGTCGCTTTCCCACTCTTCATAGCATAGGTCGCATTGATGTGTTGTATAACTAATTTTTTGTTCAAAAATCTCTGATGTATTTTTACAAATTGGGCATGTATTATCAAATTCTAAGCGATATACTTCCGTGCAATCTTTACAAAGAAACCGATGTTTACATGGTAGATTAATGGAAGTTGCTAGATTATTGTGACACATGGCACATATACTTGCTCTAGGAATTTCCTTCATCTCCTCTTTCATCCTTGCATGAAAATTTTCCTTTTGCTTTGATATAGCCCAAGCAAATAATTTCATACCAATTCTTGTTTCTGGTAGCTTTGGATTTTCGTTTAAAAATTTTCGCACATCTTTTTTATCCAATATGACATCATTTTCTTTTAATTCCAATTGGAAACGCTCCGAAGTACTTCGTGATGGAAGTTTAGGAATTTGAAGCGCACAATTTTCGTCACTTATTAAAGTCATGTCACTACCACTGGTATTATTATTGATAATTACGAAATCATTATTATCACTATTATTGTTATTGGATGTTACTTCGACGTCATCTGTAACAAGTGCACTCATTGCTTTAATGATTAACAAGATATGTCACTATATGTAGATTTATAGACATGCAGACGTTTATCTTTGCATTTTCATTATTATGGTGCTATTACAAGTAGTATGGATTTTGGATTTAGATTTATAGAAAATATATTATTCTTCAAGTGAAATATATAATAAGTTAAAAAAGTATCTCTACATCTCTACAATACCAGGTATTACCGGGTCAATATTATATATAAGGGTATAAAAATAATAATGGTAAACTGGTAAACCAGTGCTATATTATTAATATTCTTATACCAGTATAGGGGGATACTTTTGTATTTTTTTGTTTTTTAAAAATACGAAAAAGTAAAATGTAAAAGTAGAAAAAACAAAAGAGCAGTTCTTGATATCGCTTATATTCATTCAAATTTACGTAGTTTGCACTGAAAAGCATTAACTGGTTTCAGAATATTACAGTTTAGGACAAAAGTTATATGCATAGAACGATATTATAATTTTTATTTTATTTCTGTAATTTACATTTTAATTTATTTTAGAAAAAAACTGTAATAATTGTCTAGTAATGATAAGTAATATGAATAATAGTGATGGGGTTGAACAGTATCCAGAATTTGCTTGCTATTATTACAACGAAAGGGATCCGCGTGGCTGTGTTTGTGGCAGAGATAAAACGCAATGTGGTAAGAAAGTATGCGTGGCAAATTTAGCAACCATGCAAGGCAAATTTTTTTGTAGTATGTATATTTTACTTGTAATAGGAGTAATTGTGTTTGGGTTAATTCGAAACGGTTTAGGGAAGAAATAACACGGGAAGTACCCTTGGGTGAATTTTAACTCTATTAATACGTGTATCTTTTTTCTTTCTTCTGTAAAAACCAAAAATGCTGTGTGTGCTGCCTGTAAAAATGTAATCGTGATTTAATTAAATATATCATATAAAATATGCACAAAATAAACATTGTTTTTAAATCTTCCCAGCTTCGCAGCTTCCCTTTTAATAATTTCAACTTGAATAGTTTTACTTTGTCAAGTACTCTTTTACTCTTTTTAATTTTGCTTTCTCCTCCGTTGTTTTACGTTTACGGACAGTTTTACTCTTTTTTCTTTTTAATAAATATTATATTTCATATTATATGCATAACACTGAGATGGATGCAATATATTGTGTATTTTCTCTCTCTATTATTGAAATCATACTGATTATTATATTCAATAAAACCATTGCCATATTACAATTAATATCAGTATCATAAAAATAACGCGAATTACGAGAACGTTCCATCAGTATCACGGCATTGTTGGGATAATATATATGATGCATGTACTGTATGCAAAATAAACATGTTTTTAAATCTTTCCAGCTTCCCTTAATAATTTTAACAACGGTTTTACTTTGTCAAATACTTTTAATTTTGCTTTCTCCTCCGTTATTTTACGTTTACGGACAGCTTGTCTCATTTTTTGTACATTTTTCAAAGACATAATATTATATTCCATAGCATATTCAATCATTTGCTCCAAATCCAACGTTGAAACATCAACTTCCGCTGCTGTATTTGTTTCGCCCGATGAAGATACTTCGACAGTTTCTTTTTTATTATTACTGCTTTTTAATGCATGAGCACCACCATTTTTTAAAGATTCTAATGCTTTTTCAACACCATTATCATATGGGATATCCTCACCACTATCTTTTTTCCAAACAGCTGACCGTTTAGCCTTTCCCCAATTGATGACAGATTCTGCACCACCAAGACCAGCCATATCTTCTACTTTGTCCCCCATGTAAAAACTGGTAACCCATGGATATCCAGTAATCCCATGTCTCTCCGCAAGGTCATGATATATACGTGAGTTCACACCACCAAATCGAATTGAATCAGGAAATTCTTTTTTTAATGCTTTTGCAGCCTTTTCAATTTCTGGTGCTAAACTTTTACAAAATGGGCAACGATCGGAATAAAATTCCACAATCCATAATACATTATTCTCCTTGCTCTTGGACAAAACTGTCTCGTTGAAAAATTCAGGTTCCAAATCAATCATTAATTTTGGATCATAATGCGGTTCCTTTTTGTACAGACCTGGACGTTGCTTTTCCTCCTCTTTACGAGGATCTAAACCTTTCGCCAAAGCGCTCATATAAAATACGATATCTTCCGGTTCCCTACCGCCACGATAAAATTCATGTTCGCCATCTTGAAAAACTAGCAATGCAGGGTATGCACTGTAATTGTACATCTCTGGCGAACCGGCTCTTAACCGCCTGTTGTATTCATCACCATCATTGTACTTTGCCAATACAACTGGGGTTGGTAAATCCATTTCTTGTAATAGTTTCGCAGCTTCACGATAATGTGGAGCTAGTTCTTGACAATGCGTACACCAAGGTGCATAAAATTCCATTAAAATTAATGGATGGCGTTCAAGGAAACGATAGTAATTGTCGTATGACAATACATGAACTTTGGAATCATTGGGCTCTGGAATACTTTGCTCAGCACCTAATGCATTGCTTGCAATGGCTAATAATAATATTACAACAGTGATTTGTTTTATCATTGGTTTATTACTCTTATAATATACTTTATATATTATTTCCCCAGAAAAAATCTTAAAAATCAATAAATAATAAATAAATCTTATTAAAGATGTTCAATCTTGAATATTTTTTTATATATATATACCTTAGAAATTGTAAACTTCTAAAAAAAATAAATAAATTCGATATAACTATGAAAACTTCTTGTTGTTTTGCTTCTGTTTATTTGGGATAGATGTAGATATCCACAGAAGATGAGAAACTATTCTATAGGTATTATTAATTTTATTATTATAATTAGAATAATAGTAGTAGGTTAGGTTTTGTTGTTTGTGTTTTATTAATTTAGTAGTAGTAGGTTGTTGTGTGCCAGATTGATATAGCAGGGAAATATGATTGAAGACACGTGTCAAATCAAAAAGCTAAAATCAAAGAATACCAGGCACCAGGTAGAGAATGCCAGGAGGAATGCCAGGAATGATGTGAGAATATCACCCATCACCCAGCCTATATATATTAATATAGTCTAGTACAGGTACTGTTTTCAACAAATTAAAATGCACATCAAATCAGAGAGAGGATCAAATCAAAAAAAATAGAAAAACGTTATGTGCTTATATTATTATTTTAGTTATATCGAGATATAAATATTTTAACAATAATCACATGTATATTCAATATAACATAATATATATATTTATATTTATATATATTATAACATAAAGCAAGATAACAATGCACGCATACACACGCACACCACCACCAACAACAACCATGACGACAAGAGTAACAAATAATAATAATAATGACCAAGATACACCGTCAGATTTAATTGATGCACCGAGAAATATTGAAGCAAGAAACGCACAAGAGCAGTTATGGGCAGAAACAAACGTTGATGCAAGGCAACAACTACATATGCGAGAGGCTGCATTAAGATATAAAGGCAGATTTCAATTGGCAATGAGATGGTACAATACGATAAAAAGTGTTATTAGTTGCACTGAAAATTCATTGTTTTATTGTTTGCATCCTGGCTTAATTGAGCTAGTGGTTAGTTTTGCTTTTCCACAACATGAAGGTCTTGTATTTCCTTTACACCAGCATCAGCAAATCCTATATAAACATTTTAATGTTAATAAAGAATTAAATTTGAAAAATATTACAACGATTACAAACACACCAAAAACAATTACAGAAGAAGATAACAACAACAGTAAAAAAACAACCAATGGAATTTTTACAAAAGAACAAAAGGAACCAGAAAAGAAAAAAAATCAATCTTGGAAAAGAATGCCATTCAAAATATTTGTTAGACCAAGACCATTATTACAATTTGAAAAAGAATCAGATGAATATAAAGTTATTAGTACAGATGAAAAATTGAAACATACTAATGTCATACAATTACATGATGGAAGAATGGACCGTAAGTATATGTATATGTTTAACAAAATTAATGCTTTTATAAAAACTGGCTTTATATCTAACAATACATACTACTACAATATATATATATATAGGAACTGGTCGTAGGCTTAATATGAGGCATTTTCAATTTTCATTTGATAAAGTATTTCCTGCACATTCAACAACCAACACGGTTTGTGATGAAACAATTGCAAAACTATTTGACCATGCATCTATTAAGAAAAAAAATGCTACATTAATATTTTATGGGCAAACTGGTACTGGTAAAACATATACTATGAATGGTTGTATTAAATGGCTATGCGACAAAATATATCAATATAATAATACATGTAGTAATAATAATAATAAGAAGAAGAATACCAGTGAAAAGGAAGAAGAAAAGTCGGAGGAAGAAGAAAGTCAACAAAGAAATAATGTTGTAATTATGCCAACCGTGAATTTTTTTGAAGTACATGGATCAAAAGCATATGATTTATTACAAGATCGTAAAATTATTAAATTATTAAGTGATCGTGAAGGAAAAGTACATCCACGGGGTAGTAAAACCATACGCTTAGATAATGCTGCAGAGGATAAAAATGAAATGGTGAGAGTATTAGAAGAGGCTTTGAAATTACGATCGATTGAGGTAACAGAAAGAAATCCTATATCATCTCGTTCGCATGCTATATTAACTATAAAATTGAATGACGATATGGGATCAATAAGATTAGTTGATCTAGCTGGTTCGGAAAGAAATTACGAAACAGTCAAAATGACACCAAAAATGCATAGGGAATCAGCTGATATTAATAAATCGTTGTTTGCTTTAAAGGATTGTTTTCGTGCATATAATACATTAAGCAAAGGGTTAACAAGGGCAGAATATCAAATCAAAGTCCCATTAATGTCATCAGTAAATATTAAACAAAAAGAAAGACAAACCGTTTTGGATGTTAAAGGGAAGAAAATGATGTCTGCAAAAGTACGTTTGAATTACCGAGCTCATATATTGACACGATGTTTACGTGAATGTTTTTCTGAGAAAGATCACATAACACATGTTGTTGCATGTTTGTCTCCAACAAGTACAGATATTGAACATAGTTTAAATACATTGAATCATGTAAGTCTAATGAATAAAGATTTTGAACAAATGAAATTTGTTGTTTCTGTATCTATCTTGATGTATGATGCTGTGGTAAAATCAAATAAATCAATGTTTCAATGGACACCTGATGATGTTCAAAGATGGATAACAACAGTTGATGGTGGTATGTATTCACATGTTGTTTTACCACCTGGATTAGATGGCCGTATGTTAATGTCGATGGGCCAGCAAAGATTATCAAATTTATTTACAAATTATGAGCGTGAAGCGAGGGGAAATAATGAAGGTGTTGCTTGGGCTGAAGATGCATTTATTGATGACTCCCATATTAGCAGAAGATTATGGGAAACTATTCGCCGGGAAATGACCGAAGAATTCGATGGTAAAATGGACAGTTTGCAACAATGAGATATGTTAAGAAATGTACTTCGGTACGTACAATTTAATTTAATATATATATATATATATAATATATGATATGATGCATTAATTTTTATACGAATTTTAAATTTTCGCACAATATAAAAAGCAATTAATTCTTTTTTATTTTCTTCTTCTTTTCCTTCTTCTTATTATCTATATTATTACCTTCATTGGATTCTTCAACTGGTAATTTTCGTTTCCCCAATGTTATATCATCAACTAAATATTCAGATGGAATTGCAAACTCTGTATTATCAATTATTATATATTTCTCATCAGTTTCTTTGAAGGTAACTTTACCCCATCCATCCCCACCAATTCTAGTTTGGTATGTGATTTTGCTGATGATACTACTACTATCATCATCATCTTCATCTTTGCTACTAATTTCAAAAAGATGGATTTCAAATGAATAATTTCCATTTATTCTTTCGCAGTACGTTGCAGCCATTTGAGTTTCCTTTGAATTTAGTGTCATTGCCACAACTTCCCAGTTACCAACCTCTTTAATTGGATATGCTTTTATCTTGACTACATCTATAGTCCATAACCCAAAATTTTCACTGGCTGGCTCTGTGTAATCTGTCACTCCAACATAGATTTGTTTTTTTATAATTTGAAATTGATTAATTTTTCGCTTATTTCCAAGTAAATGAGCTTTCTGCATACCAGTTTTCGTATCTATCACAAATATACCACAATCTGTACCAACAAACGCAAGATCTGGCCCGTCTTTATTAAAATCTGTTACATGAATCACTTCAATGGCTTCAATGGGCTCATCCGTTTTTTCCACTGGCTTTAGCGTCACTTCGGTTTCCTTTGCTTCTTCATTTTTATATACAATTTTATCGCCATAGTTTTGAATTTCAAGTCTCCTAGCCATCAACCTCTACGTTCTTCAATAATTTATACGTGATATATCTATATAATCTATAGATTATATTTTATAATATATAATCTGTTATTTTTTCTTGTCTAATCTTTTATTTTTGCTGTCTATATATATATATATATATATATATATATATATAAATTGTATAATATTAGAATAATATGATGTAAATATTTAATTAAAAATGATGTGTATAATATACAGGTATACGACAAAAGTAGTATTAAAAATTTTCTCTTCTTACTCATGTGTGCATGTGCTCATGTATTATATAAATTTCTTTTACTCCCGGAAATTAACATCTCAAATCAAAAATGATAATCATATATATATTTACTTAAATATCATACATACAATGTATATATATCATTGTTCAATATGAAAAACTTCTTCCAATGTTTCACTAACCGGTGAATGATCTTCATTTGATGGCATAATATCTCCCATGAATACCCACCATTTCTGGCATACTTCTGTTTTTGCAACTGCACTCCATCTTTCTAAATCTTCAATCTCAGCATATGCAAATAATTGATTTGTTGACTTCATATAATAAATCGAATATGTAACTACACCATGAGCTTTTAAAACCTCTTCTAATTCTGGCCATATCGGCCGATGTCGTCGTTCATATTCTTCTCTTTGACCTTCATTTACTGTCATAACAAATGCTTGCCTAATCGGTGTTGCAGATACACTGTTATTATTATTATTGTTCTTGTTGTTTCCTAAACCAGGCCATAGTAATTTATTGTTCCAAAAATCATTATTTCGATTCCCATAATAATTTTTCAACGCCAAATCTAATATAAAAGCAACTCGCATTGCATTTTCACCAGTACTTATATTTACAACATCATTTATTTCATTTTTTCCAATCAGGCAATTACAAATTGATTGTATCAATGGTTGTTGTGCATGTTCTGGTGGTGGTAAGTCTAGTTTTTCAACTATTTGGTCATTCCCTGAAATTTTCATCACATTCAAAGGTGTTGGTTGAAATGTTGACATCGTAATCTCTCCTGTTGTCCCTCGGATAGTTATAGTATCATCATAAATTCCTTTCATTCCATTAAAACACCATAAACAATTTAATAATGCACCATTTTTAAAATTTCCAGATAAACTTACTTGATCTTCTACATCATAATAATATTCATTTGAATCTTTCTCTTTGTTTGTTTTATTATCAATACGTGTAGCAATACCATTGACATTTGATATTTCACCACACATAAAATCAATGATGTCGAGTGTGTGGCACCCGATATCCATAATTAATCCGCCACCAGATTCTTTTGCGATATATCTCCATGGTAAATTTCCTTTTGCTTTTGATACTTCACCGTTAATAAACATTTGCTTTTGTGGGCGTAACATGACATATGATACAGATGTTATTGCTCCAATTTCACCATTTTCAATTAGTTTTTTTGCATGTAGAAATTTTGATTGACTTCGACGATAATATGCAACAAACAAAGGCAATTTTTTTTGTTTGAATTTATTCACAATATCTAAAGTTTCTGTATAATTTCTTCCCAAAGGTTTTTCAACATAGGTTGGTAAATTTTTAGCAAGACATTTCATTGCAATCTCATGATGTGTTGACGGTGGAGTAGATATGTAAATAGCGTTAATTTCATTATCATTTAATATGTCATCAACATTGGAATAATATTTTGGTACATTATGCCTAGCACAAAAATCTTTTCCTTCTTGCTCGCTCCTGCGACAGATGCCAATTAATTTTGATTTATCACACTTATAAAATGCAGGACCACTTTTCACTTCACATACTGCACCAGCACCTATAATTCCCCAACGAACGGTATCATCGTTTTCTTTTAATAATGATGCCATTTTTGATCCATAAAGTTATCAACGTCTGGTTTTGTCTGGTCTTTTAGTTTGTATATATATAGTCGTCTATATATGTATAAAATATAAATCTAATCTCATTATAATTATTATTTGTTGTTTGTTGTATACGGAAGAATTGTATTTTTTATTACAGTATAGTACTAGTACTATATTATGAATATAATATTTTAGGATAGGAATAGCATTGCTGGATTGCACCGTACAATTCCTTAAAAACTCTCATCAAGGAAGAAAGAGAAACTATATCTAATTACAGTATACTGTAATCACATCCCTGGGAAAATGATCCGGAATACAAGAACCAATACAACAGATAATGGAAACATTGAACCAATCGTTACTGCCATGTATGATGGATAAGTTCGACGACACGTACCATATACTCCGATAGAAATTGCAATTACTAATAATGACAACGTTTCACTACCAAATCGCCATACTAAACCTTTGGAATAAAGCAATAACAAGAATACGCCTAGACACAATGCATTGTTCATCACTACACCGCCATATAACATACTGTAAATTAAACTTAATTCTTTCTTTCTTTTCCTTCTTGCAAATAATACGCTACTAATAAGTTCACTTGCATTTGATGCGATTGGAACAGCAACCATACTGATAAAAAACGATGATACGTTAATGTTTTTACCAAATCTACTGATAGTATTGACTAATGGATCTGCGAAAAACATGATTACAAGGGTGCCCAAGGCGATCAAACCAAAACCATTCAGCATGATCTTTCTTTCCTGTTGCCTCGTCAATTGTTGAGATTCACCATCTGCTGCATCTTCATCGTTTAAAACTTCAACAGCAGCTTTCCAAGCATCAAAAATCGCTTTTTTATAACTTTTCTTATGCGCCCATCCAATCAATGCCATTCGCATTTCATCATATGCATGGGGATCCATATTTTCTTTCAGTTCATCTGTCATTTTTTGCATATCCCGTATTTTAACAAGATTGTTATGGATATTTGTTCGCATATTTGAACTAATACCACCTACTTTAAATCGATTACTTCGAACTGCTGGCAAACTGCCTACGGACAAAGTTGCAAGAAGGCTACTTGCCGATTGGCTCCTATTTCTACGAGCTTGGGCTGCAATAACTACGTCGTCCATACCGTAATCATTACTAAACGAACGTAATGTTTGGGCTTCATTAACATTCATCTGTGGATCACTGCGGCTAAAACTACTAGTGCTGCTTCCATGATCAGTGCTATGTTGCCTACCTAATATTCGATGTGAATGTGGGCGATTTACTAATTGAATCTTATCACCGTCATCTTTTTTATTACTGATATTGATTGCAACAGCTTTTGTCTCGACACTATTAGTTTTTCCTGTATCAGGACCTTCTTCATCAGAACCTTCTTCATTAATAGGCGCAAGGGATTGCGAAGCGCGATCATTGATTGGAATAGCGTTTTCCCCAGTCATTTCCAATTTCTTCAAAACATAATCTTTCGGTTCTAAATTCATTCGAGACACATGTGATTTAACAGCTTTCATGGAGTAACGATGCCTTCTTGCAAGAGCCGTGCGATTCTGTCTTCGGCTTTCTTTAAATATTTTTCGTATTTGTGATTCATAATCTTTTGCTACTTGGGATGTAAATTGAGATGTGATGACGGTATCAAGGCCACCATGGTTATTTGCCCTTTTTACAGTATCTAAAAAATTTAACCATTCTCTTTTTTTTTGGGCACGACGTAACAATGCTTTTTTTTGTTTATCATTGTGCATAGCATCCCAACTATAAAATATGAAAATAAAGATACAGATAAAAAATCCTACTAAACCTGCAATTTGTGTTGCCATCTCACTGGACACTCCATAATATTGCAAAGTTGCAAATAATTGCACAACAACAAATGGCAACATAGTGCATAACATAATAAGTGAAGTACGCCTAACAGAGACAAAGACAGTTATACCTGTGTTGAACCATCCATTGAGTGATGTTAATGGCATTGCATTGTTATTATTGGATGCATTTTTATCATTTTCTTTGAGTACAATTGCCATATCTCTCATTGTCAATTCACGCTTTGTTGTCTCCTCTACTTGCTCCAATATGATTACATCATCTTCCTCATCTTCGGATGTAGATGATTCGCTATCACTGCTAGATGATGTATCTGTTGATGTACCCCCATCATTAAAATCGTTGATAATGTCGGTTTTGAGAAGCTTTACATCGTCACCTTCATCGTCATCCTCTTCCCCAACAACAACTCCTTGCATCGCGTATTCCAAGAATTCATCCAGTGATATATGTTTATTAGAATTTTTATCCATGTTATCGAAAAATTCATTAAACCACTTAGGTTTCAAAAAACCTTTTAACGATTCATGCGCCTCAATCATATCGATAATATCTTTTTTTGCAACTGCTTTCATAAATTCTTTTCTCTCAATCGTACCATTATTATTTGTATCAATTGCTAAAAATATTTTTTTTAAAGCTTCTTTTTTTTGAAATAGAACTAATGCTTTTTCTTTTTTTTTCTGAAGTGCTTTGCTTCTGTTTTTACTTAATCGTCTTTGAGCATCATTTTGCACAGCTTGTTTTATCAAAGTCTTCCTTCGTGCCTTTTGCTTTTTGCTATGTGGATGATGATATCTAGCTTTTTTACGACCGGATTTAGTTTTAACCAGTGGTACACGGCCAACTAATAACGCAATTGCCCATGGCATGGTCAATAATATAATATTTGAACCAGCTAAAGTACCCATCCCAACATTTAATTGTTCTTGTGCATCTGCCCCACTCGCATTGATAACGGAGAAAAAGATAACAGTCGCATCTGGTAATGCCCCCAATACCGGCAATAATACACCACCAATTAAACCAGGAGGGAAAACTTCTAATAACTTATCAGAACCAAGATTAATTTGTTTTGCACCCCACGCCAATATCCCACCATATATAAGCAATAAAAACAAATTACCAGTCCATGTTAAAGAACATGGATACATATCATAAAGACATACGGTTTCATCGATGATTGCCGATGGAGACGGGGAAGAACTATTTGTATAATTCATCGTAAATAAGTGCGTGTGTGTATAATATATATTATATATATATATATATATATATGCGTATGTTTGTATACCTTTGTGTGACAATTCGTATCTGCTTTATCTATCGATATGAGTATTAATTTTTCCCACCACGGTTATTAGTTTTTTTTTGATGATTGGTGTGGGATGCGGATGATTTAGTACCAGGTATTATTGAAATTATAGATTTGATTGATGATGCACTTTTGTTGACGACTTTATATTTTAATATTTACCTAGGTATAAATAATAACAAAATGACTATTTAGAGTAATAGTAATAATAATATCCGATAATTAATAATTAATAACTATTTACAGGGAATTATTCTATGATTATTTTTAGATAATAAAAATTCCTGAAATGTTTTTGATTTTTTTAAGGCTAAATCCATCGGCATCACGAATTGCCAGAGATAATTCAAGAATTATTATAAAAAATAACAAAATGTGGTGGAAAAATAGATTTTAACATCAACATTGAATACAGATATATATGTATTTTTAATTGTATGTTTAATCGTAATATTTATTAATGTTCTATTTGTATAATAATAATAATAATAATAAGAACGTTATAAAATATGGCAACGAATGGCGCAGTAAAAGCAACATCAGAAAATCGTACATGGGATGATGCAGAATATGAAAAATTAGCCAGGGAAAGAAGAGAAAATGCACATAATGAAAAAATAAATAAAGTAATTGCAAAGGAAAGTGTGACGGTACGAACAGAAAATCTTGATTTAGAGAAAAAAGTTGGAACAAAGGCTAAATTCAATGCTCATCCAGATGCAAAGCGTACTGGAAAAGGTTTTTGGTGTGCAGTCTGTGAGATGGAATTTTTAGATAGTTCAAGTTATGTTAGTCATATTAACTCTCGATTTCATCAAAGCAAATTAGGTAAATCAATGTTAATAACTGAAAGTTCTTTAAGTGATGTGAAACAGAAATTATTACAACATAAAAAGCGTAACAGAGACCAAGCCAATGGAAGTAGCAATAGCATCAATAACAATGCAAATAAAAGTAGTAGTAGTAGATATGTAAGCAAAACCAAAGATGGAAAACAATTAACAAAGACTGAAATTTATGAATTGAAAAAGAAACAAGTGGAAGAAGAAGAAGCACTTCGAAAAAAACAAAAAAGAGATCATAGAAAGCAGCAAAAAAAGGATAATAAAAAAAATAATAACTATAATAATGATGATGATAGTGATAATAAAACTTTAAATGAAAAAGTAGAAGAAGAGGTAGTAGAAGAAGAGGAAAGTGAAGAAATGAAACAAATGAAATTAATGATGGGTTTTGGAAGCTTTAATTGAGACCACATCTCATTATGTGATGAATTTCTTATAAAATGTGTCTTGTCGTCTAAGTCGTCTATATAAGACTATACTGTAGTGTTTATTTTATATATTATTTATATATATTATTATACAAGTGCCATTATTATTACCATTATTATATATACAAATTCACATTCATCATAAATATATATTCTTATGAAATAAAAACACACACATATATATAATATATATATAGAACACAAAATCAATATATACATACATATATTATCGATTTTGTTCAAAAGTTCAACGATGAAAAAAACATTAAACAGTTTCACATGTGCTATTTTTATTTTCTTTGTATTGGGTATTACAACCACTCAAGGAAATAAATGCAATTGTCATACCTGGCACAATGTCACTGCGTACAAAGGAAGTTGGACAGCAACAATTAGTGCTGTCCATGAGGCAGCAACATTTTACAATGGTGACTGTAATGTTATCCCTAATGATAAAAATAATGCATTTATCGTTTCAGACTCAAATACAACATTGCCACAATTTGGTTATAAACCAGGGCCATTAGCTGACTTTGATACTAGCTATGCACTAACATTTGTTCGTACGGATAAACATTCAAAAAAACATATTCGTGGTAGTAGTAATGACGTGAATGTTACTTCTTCTGGGGGGAGAAAATTATTTCAATCTATGGCATGTGTATTTGTAGTTGCTGCAGCTGGACCTGCCATGCCTGATGTTCGAGCAGAAGAATATAATGGCGCGATATGTATGTGGAAACGTGTAGATGGGGAAGGAGAAAGTTATTATTTGGATTATAATGAATGATTGATGTAAAAGTATCTGAATAAAATATATTTTTTTGAAAAAAATAAAATTTAAAAATATTCTTTTTTTATAAAATATATCTAGAAAAACACACATTGTATTTATCTCTCATAATCGGCGTAACAGACACGTTTTTCCATCATATAAGTAACTCTTTCCCTCTTACCTGCTACGAAATCGTATTTATAAAGCGTTTTTACATATATCTAAACATGTTTGTGTAAATCCAGGATCCTTCGTTCGCACAGTAAGTAAGACACCATTTGCCATAATTTTACCGTGAACTAATACAATATTCCCATCCGCTTTCATCCCAGCGCATATTGCTTCTCCAGTTTGTACAATGGCTTGAACTGCTTGTAAATTAGCACCTTGTTGCATGGCGGTCATAAATGTTTGAGGCGAGTTTACAGAACTAGGGACAGTTATTTTCATTTCGGAAGTATGGGAACCCCAATTGCCACCAAATTGTTGTGTATTAAATGATGTTGGTGAAAGCAATGGTTGTGGTGGTGCTTGTTCGGTCGTTGTACCACCCATCATAAATCCTCCCAATAAATCATCAGTTCCACTACTACTACTATTATTATTACTACTACTACTATTATTATTATTATTGCTACTACCCATGTCTCCAAATAACCCCATTACATCATCAGTTGCTGTGTTATTATTTTGCTGAACTTGCGGAGGTGGATTATCATTTCCGCCACCACCAAATGCTAGGCCTAACAAATCATCATCGTTGCTAGTACTCTGTGGAGCTGGCGGGTTGTTACTATTACTATCATTGGTACTTCCCATTCCAAGCAAATCATCTCCCCCACCAAGTAAATCTACTTCTTGTTCCTGTGGTGCTGGTTTTTGTTGTTGTTGTTGTTGTTGTCCTCCATTGTTGCGACCTGCTCTACGCGCAGCTCTTCGTGCACGCCCAGAAGACCGCTTGCCAGCAGAAGATGTTTTCGATGTCGAGCCACTGTCACCACCAACAATGCCACCAAACAATGCTGCCGCTTGGCGTTCACGTTCACTGATAACTGGCTCTTTTGGAGTATCATCAACGAAATTGTTATTATTGCTAATGTCGTTTGTTTCTTCAACAGTTACAACACTTCCTGTCAAAGAATCATCATCAAAAATTCCTAATCCATTGCTATTTCCACCATTATTGTTGTTATTATTATTTTGTTTTGCTTGTTGCTCTTGTTGTTGTTTTTGTTGCTCTTCTTCCTGTTGCGACATACCTATATGCCCAGATGCGCCCCATGGTCCAGATGCACCAATAGCTTCCAATGTATTAGCATCTTGCATGGAATTAGATGATTGTTGTTGTGAATCTAAATTATTTGATGGCAGACCTAAACCTAAGCCATCCATATTATCAAGACCACCGTCATTTTTTGCCACGCCACCAACCAAACCAGCACTATTTACGGTAGTGCTTCCACCAACTGTTGGTTTTGCATATGCATCAAACTTTAAGCCACTTCCATTTTTGTTGCTGGACTCATCATCACCACCACCAAGACCACCATCTAAATACAAATCATCTGGTGGATTATATGGTTGGGCCCCATTATCCAATGCTTGTTGGACAAAATCATCTAAAAATGACATATTTTCATCAATATCAAGATCTTCACAACTAGCGTCAACTGGTAAAACGGCTTGCATCAATTCTGGATCTTTTATCAACTCTAAAAATTCACCACATCGTTGATGTAAATTTGTATCTCTTACGTTCACATTGTTTTGGCAAAAGGCTATGGCATTTTCAGTCGAACGGCCCATTTGCGCGGCTAGTTTTAGCATGGCGGTGACGCAATATGCTTTGCATTTCGACGATGTATGTTTGTTTTCAGCAAGCTCAACCAGCTTATCGCATACATCAGGTAATTCTTCACCTCCTAAAACATATGCATATTCACCAAGTACCCATGCAATCACATATACAGCAATATGTGGCAACGGCTTCTTTTGTTGAGTAGTTGGATCCTCAGGTGGTTCTAATAGGTCTAAAAACGTTTCAACAGCTTCAATTCTTAAGTTTTCATCCGCCTCGTCATCTTCACCACCGCTGCCTTCCGCTATTAAGCGTATCAAAGTAATCCCAGCTGATTCTTGTACAAATTCACCAGCAGTTTCAAATACCCTTGCCATGGTTTGGATATACCATTCATTGCTTGGTGCGTATCGTTCTGCTAATCCAGTAATTTTAGATACTAAATCTTTTCTTAAAAAATCATCATTGGAACTTTTTAAATAATCAATCATTTTTGTCGAGATCGTCTCCACATTGACAGGGTTTGACATGCGATATAGTAACTCTAATGTTTTACGTCGCAACGTCTCATCTTGATCTTCTAAACAATCCATAACAACTAATTGATGTTTAGCTGCGTAACGTGGATGGTCTTGTACGATAGATGCTAAACCGGTGATACCTAGATATCTTAAGTTATGGTTCGAACTAGCAATAAAACGCCCAATTGCACCTGCAGCAGCATCTAGTAACGTATTGTTTGGATAAATACTTGTAATTGTTTTGACACTTTCATAAATGATAGCATAACCAACATTGATACCAGTATCAGCCCTACGCATGACTTCTAATATAACTTCATACATACCTTCACTACTTGCTTGATCAGTAGCGCCTAATATTGCTAATATTTGCAATAATTTAATTTGTATCCATGGAGCTGGCATCCTGTGATAATCATAATCTTTTGGTAAACGATGTTCCGTAATCTGTTTTAAAATCGATACATAACTTGGTACTAAATCTTTATATGCCAATGGATTTGCTTCTGCTAAATCACCTAATACATGCAAAGCACTACCCATAACACTTGGATCTTTGTCACATAACGTACGTCGAAAATGATCATGATAATCTTCAACAGAAGGATTATCCAATTGATAAAAGCGATGCATGACCATGATTGCTTTTTTACGAACTACTGCTTCGCTATTTTTTAAACATTCTGCTACTAAACCGATCATAGCAGGTATCATATCTTTCGTACCTAATTTTGCTAAAGCAATTAATCCTGTACATATTTGTAAGTGATTAATACTTTGTAAATCTCGTTGTAACTGGTTTACCATCATAAATCTTAATTCATGATCTGGGCGCAACATTTGCGCGCATGCTAAATATGCTGTTTTTTTCTGCACTAAATTCTCCCTTGCACTAAGTTGTACAGCATGGATGTATCCAAATGAACCATCATGCCCAAGCATTTCACAATATATCAAACGTACTAAAAATTCTTTCATTTCACTTGGTTTTGCTTTTTTTGCAAATCTTCCTTTTAATATGCTAACTTCTGCAGTGATAATGCGATCTTCCTCTTGTTTACTTTTCGATTCCCCAATCGCTTTAACAAGTTCAAAAAATTGCTTTGATAAATGTGA
>JACLAC010002929.1_pt1 | contig 19236 bp, 20 predicted proteins | sample 8027881 | NCBI WGS metagenome assembly JACLAC01 (sample SAMN15725517, study PRJNA655200) | protist metagenome | isolation source: fluorescence activated cell sorting (FACS) single amplified genomes of... | place: Spain: Blaines Bay Microbial Observatory, Mediterranean Sea | collected 2016-01-19 | reverse complement strand
CCATTGATGCTGCGTCAAAAGAAATTTTTAGGCATTTGCTTAATTCAAGGTTGTGGCATGAAGCCAAAGTGATTCACACCTTTTTGCCTCAGAATACCGAACCAAATACTTTTTTCTTGGTTCAAGAAGCTCTGCGAACAAAACGGCGGGTGCAAGTGCCGAAAGTGGCTGGACCTTCCCATCTCACACATCATTGGTTGGAGGATATCAAATTACTGAAAAAGAGTTCTTGGGGTATTCCAGAGATTCAGGATAGTGCTGCCTCTGTAGCTGAGCTCTCCAAAATTGATCTAGTACTAGTGCCTGCATTAGCCTTAAGTCGAGAGGGGGCTAGGCTAGGCCAGGGTAGAGGATATTATGACCGCTTCCTGAATCAATTAAATGGGGCGAGAACTCTCGGAGTGGGATTCGATTGGCAAATTTTGGAGCATATCCCTGAAGAATCGCACGACAGACGACTTAATGGAGTAATAACAGAAAGCCAACTATTTTGGCCTCTTGGTGAATAATTTTGTGATGTTTTCATGGATAAAGAAAATTCCACGAAGGTGGAAAAGCCCAATCATTGCCCTAATTTTGGGCATCAGTTGGGGAATCGTGATTTGGTTACTGCAGACGATCTAGATGAAGAAGATTTCGGAAACTCTCTGGAGAAGGAAGTTCCTGCAGAATTTCAAGGAACTCGACTAGATCGCTGGCTCGCAGAGTGGCCAGAACTTACCTCAAGGGCTGAAGCTCAGAGGCTACTGACTCAAAATCGAGTTCATCTGGATAATCAGCCAATATCTTCAGGATCACGAAAACTACGTGAAGGCCAAAGAGTGCAAGTTTGGCTTCCCCTCCCTGTGGCATCCGAGCTTGAGCCAGAAAACGGTCCCTTGGAGATTTTCTTTGAAGATGAGCACCTGATCGTTTTAAACAAACCGGCTGGCCTGGTTGTCCATCCAGCTCCTGGCAATTATACTGGTACGCTCGTTCAAAGGCTGTTACATCACTGTAAAGACCTATCCGGAATAGGGGGAGTCCAGCGGCCTGGAATTGTTCACAGGTTGGATAAGGATACCTCAGGTATTCTGGTAGTTGCCAAACATGATCAAGCCCACCAGAGGCTAGCTCGTCAATTCAGAAAACATTCAATCCACCGTCTATACAGCGCACTGGTTTGGGGCAATCTTGTTACTCTTCAAGGGACAATTGAAGCCCCAATCGGGAGGCATCCCAGAGATCGAAAAATGATGGCGATCGTAGAAAATGGACGTGCTGCTACAACTTATTGGACGCAGTTAGCTAGATGGGATGGCCTGACTCACATCTCTTGTGAATTGGAGACTGGTCGAACCCATCAAATACGGGTGCATCTCAGTTCGCAAGGACATCCTCTAGTTGGTGATCCAGTTTATGGGCAATTAGGAAAGACAAAGCATATGCCTGATAATGTTATTTTGGCCTTGCAGTCCTTTCCTCGGCAAGCCCTTCATGCTGCAGAGTTGGGATTTGAGCACCCAATCTCTCAAGAAATAATGGAATTTTCAGTAGAAGAACCAAAAGATTTTCAAAATCTTTTGAGTTTGCTCCATGAAAAACTGGCACCCTTGACCTAATACCTCCTCTCCAAAAATATGACGGAAGAAAATTACTACCAAGCGAGCGCTTGTTCTGAGATTTCAACCACTAAACTGGAAGGTGAACACAGGTATGATGTCTGTGTTGTCGGAGGAGGAGTGACTGGGCTTTCTTCCGCAATTCATCTTGCTGAGAGGGGCTTTCAAGTATGCGTTCTAGAAGCACAGAAGATTGGTCACGGAGCATCCGGTAGAAATGGGGGTCAATTCATCTTTGGCTTCGGTGCAGAGATGCCCACAGTGCGGAAATTGGTTGGAGAGTCTGAAGCAAAAAAGCTCTGGGAATTGTCACTGGAAGCGATCCGGGTGACCCATCAAATGGTGGAAAAACACCAGATTGATTGCGATTGGCAATGGGGGCATGTTCACACGGCTGTCAAAACTAGGCAAATCCGTGAACTGAGCGAGTTTAAAGATGATTTGATGCGCCATTACGACTACGATTTGGAGTGGTTGGAAGGAAATTATTTGATGGAACAGGTTTCTTCAACAAGATATCTTGCGGGTGTGAAAGACCAGCAAAGTGGCCATCTTCATCCACTGAAATACACTCTTGGTTTGGCGAAGGCTGCCCAGGAAATGGGAGTCGATCTTTTCGAGGAATCACCTGTTCAAAATTGGTCAGGAAAAGATGAAATTTTGCTGTCATTATCAAACGCTTCTCTAAAGGCCAATTACTTGGTTCTAGCTGGGAATGCTTACCTTGGATCCTTGGGTAAGAAACTAAGTCAGCGGTTGATGCCAGTTGGTACCTATATGATAGCCACTGAACCACTCGGCTCAACTAGAGCAGGGCAACTGCTACCAGAGAATAGTGCGGTTGCTGATATTAATTTTGTTCTCGACTACTTCCGACTGTCTGCAGATCAGCGATTACTATTTGGTGGGGGGGTTAGCTATTCGACGATCCCTCCTGTGAACGTCAGAAGCTATCTTAGAAAGAGAATGTTGAAAGTCTTCCCTTCCTTGGTTGATGTTGAATTGGAATATGGTTGGGGGGGCCTGGTAGGAATCACGATGAATCGAATGCCAAATTTTGGTAGGTTGGCTCCAAATGTGTTTTTAGCCCATGGATTTTCGGGCCATGGAGTAGCACTGACAGGATTAGCTGGAAAATTGATGGCTGAAGTCATCAGCGGAACTGCTGAGAGATTTGATGTAATGTCACAAATACCGCATCTGCCATTTCCTGGTGGACCTTTGTTTAGAATGCCTGCACTTCTTCTGGGAACAACTTGGTATCGACTACGGGATCTTCTCTGATCGAAAGGTGTTTACCTTGCATCCTCAACAGCAAGATAAAACCCCATTCAATTCATTGATCTATGAACAAACTAAGTTTAACCGAATATCGTTTTTCACTGCTGATTGGACTCCTGATTTTTCTTTTGAATAGTCCTCTAAAAGCCCAAGTAGGTGTGCCGGTGGCATCTATTCATGAGTTGGATGGTTTGGTCCAAATGACCCCCCAACAAACAGGCAGAAAGTTGGTTGCACGATCCGGAAGTTTTTTAGGAGAAGAAGATATCCTAGAGACTGGCAAAGATGGGAGAGTCACGATTCTTTTTCGCAACGGGTCCAAAATTCGGCTTTTTGAAGACACCAAGCTCAGTATTCAAAAGGCGCTAGAAGCAAACATAGTAAATCGTGCTTTCGAGATAGAAATCCAGCTTCATATGGGTAGCCTTCGAGCGAATTTCTTGCCAGGGCAACAGATCGCTTCAATCCAGACGCCCCAGGCAAAAATTAAGATTGACGGCACTGTATTCAGAATGGAAGAGAAGCCTGTTGCCGGAACTACTATCTCAATGACAGAAGGAAAACTATTCGTAAACAATGGTGTTTCTTCTTTAGAACTGCTTCCCGGTCAAAGACTCAGTGAAGTAAAATATCTGGACGAACTTTCGACGAAGCTTGAAAACATGAAAACTCAGATCTTCATGAACTTGACACCTGAAATCGTGGATTTAAGCGAATTCACTACTCAAAAGATGACGCTAACTCTACAACTGGCTGACCTGAAAAGTAGCAAAGTCGTCAGAGCCCGAGGGAAAGTCTACCTTGAAAGCGATTTCTATAATTTACGACTTCCCAGCATGACCACCTTGGATAGTTCTGGTTTTGTAAGGGTACCGGCTCGAATTCGACCTCCTCGTGTTTCAGATAAGGCCTTTGATGGACAGATTGTTGTTCGAGCCTTTTTAGACAGTGCACGACATAACTTGCACGGCGAGGGTAGCTTGGTAGTAAACACCCAAGGCACCCAACCAAAAAGAAAGTTATTGATAGACGCCAGTCAAGGGACTGCCCACTCAATTGAGTGAATGTGCCTTAGCTATCAAGATGAACTCAGAGTTTTGCGTTCTTAAGGTCATCCAAAATCTTTCTCTGAATTTGAAAATGAGATTTCAAGCCCTCCTCTGCAAGCTTCAATAATTCATCAAGTTGTTCTCTTCGGAAACGCTTGTGCTCAGCAGTTCCCTGAACCTCAATTAGCTCACCCTCCGAAGTCTGAACTACATTCAAGTCAACATCAGCCTGACTATCTTCATCATATTTCAGATCAACTAGAGCAGTCCCTTCCTTCAAGCCAACACTGACTGCAGCGAGTTGATGTTGAATCGGCCATGAGTCGATTCTTTTTTCGCTGATCATCCTGTCCAGGGCAATTGCTAAAGCCACGAACCCACCTGTAATCGCCGCTGTTCGAGTGCCTCCATCGGCCTGAATCACATCACAATCAATCCAAAATGTATGGTTCCCAAGGGCTTTAAGGCCGACAACTGATCGTAAGGATCGGCCTATTAGACGTTGAATTTCCTGAGTCCGCCCATCAATTTTTCCTCCAGAGTCTCTTTTTTTTCGTCGACCTGTGGAACCAGGCAGCATTCCATACTCTGCGGTTAACCAACCATGCTTTGGAGGTTGATCCTTCCGCTGGAGAAAAGGAGGAACCCCCTCTTCAACCGAGGCCGTGCAGATAACTCGAGTTTTGCCAGTTTCAACTAGAACGGAACCATCGGCATTTTCTATGAAACCAGGGTGGATACTGATTGGCCGTGGTTCCCAGGTTTGGCGGCCATCTGTTCTGATAAAAGTTTTCGGAGGAGAGTCTGTCATTTTTTGATCTCAGTCTGATATAAGTGTTCGGGCTTTCTGCAACTTTTCCATGAAACTTTGGGACGTCTCACTCCGAAGCAGTTCGTGTACAATTGAATCATCTGATGCAATTCTAGCAATTTCAGCGAGTATATTTAGGTGGATTTCAGGATCATCTTTTGGACTGATCACCAGAAAAACCAGACGGACAATTGCTTCTTCTGATTCCCAATGAAGCCCAAAAGGAGCGATTGCGACCACGCAGATTGGCTCGGATATGTCTGGTGAATAAGCGTGTGGAATAACTACGTCGTGGCTCAATCTAGTTGAAAAACTTTTCTCTCGCGACAATATTTCTTTAACAATTTCAGAAACTTCGAGATCAGGGAAGCGATCTTTTGCCTTTTCCACCATCGTATCAAATAATTCCGCCAAGTTGGTTGCAGAGGGAAAAATGACTTGTTCAGGATAGGTATAGAAGAGCAGATAGCGAGCTTTTTGTCGGAAGATCAAGACCGAACCTTCCTGATCAATCGGAAGTTCGGGTTGTAAATGAATTTGCTTACCTACCTGCAAGAGAAGAGGAATCGTGTCACGTCTCAATTTGGGGGGCAATTTCTTAAGGTTTGCCTTGGCAATGACAGCATCTTTATTCCGTAGCGTGTACTCAATTTGAGTAGGTTTTGGCAGATTATTCCAAATTGGTTGACCGAGACCCCCAATGAGATGTTCCTGCCTAGCACTGTCCAGTGACCAGCGAAAGACATGCTTTCTCCCAACTACTTCTGCCCAACGTTCACAAATCAATTGATTCAAGTCCCGATTATCTGTCAAAGCCAAGACGTTACCAACAAAAGGGTAAAATTCTGGTGGAAGACCTGTTTGAACTAGGGCGTTGCCACGCAAGACCCGAAGGCCCTCTGATTCAGCCTGCCGGGCTGACTCCGTGTTGGTATCCATCAAAACGCAAGGATGTCCAGTTGTCTGTTCAATAAATGAGGCTACTCGACGTGCCAATAAATGAGCCCCGATGATCAGCCAACCCTCACGGTCCTGAGATTTAACACGTAGGAAATTTGCAACTTTTCCTGCACTCAGTCCCTGAATAATGACTTTGAATCCAATAATGCTGAACGTGAACGCCTGTAAAAAATTTGCTTGGTTTCCCAAACTCGGCTCAAGCCTCAAGGCAAATAAGGAAGCCATCGAACCAGCGACAATTCCCCTTGGTGCCATCCAACTCAGAAAGCAGCGCTCACGAATGCCAAGATCTGTCCTAAAACTGGAAGCAACCACACCGAAAGGACGAATCAAAATTACTACACCCAAAATCAACCAAAGCCCGTTGTCGACAATGAAGTTCGCAAAATCGGTGAGACGTAGTTGGGCTGACAATAAAATGAACAGTATTGCGATCGACATCTCTGTCAGTTCTTGTTTGAATTGCTTGAGTTGTTTGATTTCCTCACTTTTGCTCAGCCCCAACATAAATCCCATTATGATGACTGTGAGCAAGCCAGCCTCATGAACCAGCCCATCCGCAACGCCAAAAGCTAGTAACGCCCATGCCAGCGCAAAGATGTTTGTATATTCGCATTGAATCCAATAACGGTTGATAGCAACCAGTAGAATATAGCCTCCCACGAGGCCCGTTCCCATACCTACCAACAAACGCAACCCAAATCCCTCAAGTGCACTCAGAGTAGGACTTCCAGCAGAGAACCACTCGAAGCAAAGAACTGCGATAAAAACCCCAATTGGGTCAATTAAAACTCCTTCCCAATGAAGAATGTGATGTAGGCGTTCGTTGACTCCAATTCTTCTCAGTAGAGGGTGAATGACAGTTGGTCCTGTCACAATGATGAGAGAACTTGCCATAAGCTGAAAGAGAGGGAGTAGTTCAACAAGAAATGAATGAGAACGGTTGTTCCAAGCCAGGTGATCAATACCCCAATTGTCAGCAACCGCCAGATGACTTTAGGAGCCTGCTCAAAACCAATTCTTTGAAGTGAAAGGCCTCCCTCAAACAGAATGACTGCAACACACCCTGCAACAAGCAAATCTAGACCATTACCCAACTCCGCAGGATCAATAAGGCCGCTAACTTCTGGTCCTAGTAAAATTCCACCTAGGAGAAGAGGTACAATGGCAGGTATCCGGAGATGCTGCGCAGTGACCAATAGTGTCACCCCGGTTGCCAGAGCTATCACGAGGGTAGAAAGTTGGATGTAAACGGGATCCATTGGAGGAGAGAAGTAAGCCGGGGCGGGCTTTTAGGAATGGTTGAATATGCGATCCTCTACTTGAGAATTGCTCCATCAACATTTTGAATGAAAGTTACCAGAGCTTGAACCTCTGGTACATCACCAAAAGCAGATTCAATCTGCTTTAGAGCATCTTCAGTTCGTAGGTCTTGTCGGAAAAGGATTCTGTGAGCTTCAAGAATCTGATTGATCACTTTGCGTTCAAAGCCTTTTCGTCGGAGTCCCACTATGTTGATTCCTTTTACTTCGAAACGATTACCATAGCCAGTTGTGTAGGGTACGACATGCTTGTCAATTAAAGACCCTGCGCCAGTGTAAGCGTAGGAGCCGATGTGAACAAACTGGGTCACCCCATTTTGACCACCGAGCGTAATAAAGTCTTCCATCACGACGTGACCGCTCAGACCGGTATAGTTAGCCAGGACGTTGTGGTTCCCTAAAACACAATCGTGAGCAACATGGACGTAACCCATCAGGAGGTTATGATCTCCAATAATGGTTTTTCCACCTCCTTGGACAGTACCACGATGGACAGATACGCACTCACGGAACTGGTTGTTTGAGCCTATTGTGAGAGTGGTTGGTTCACCGTCGTATTTTAAATCTTGGGGAGCACTCCCGATATAAGAATAGGGGTAGAAGACGTTGTTTGAGCCCATTGTTGTTGGGCCTTCCAAAGTAACGTGGCTTTTCAAGATGCAGCGATCGCCAACAATGACATCAGGACCAACCACAGAGAAGGGCCCAATTTCAACATCATTACCAATTTGGGCACGTTCATCCACAAGTGCTGTGGGGTGAATCCGCTGCATATGGGAACTCCTTTGCTTCGTTTAAAATTGCCTTGAAATATAAACCTCACCCTCTTCGAAGACAAGTTCTTCACTCATCAATAGGACTTTCAATTCGCTGGATTTGCTGAGATCCAATCAGAAACATACTGAACTTCATTCTGAAAGACTTGCGTCATCCGAAAGGATGTAACGGCACTTGCGGTTAAGGGGAATTCCATGGGAGGAGCTAGGAGACCATGCCATTCACCAACTTGCATTAAAGTGGTTGCCAGTTGGAATGGAGTTAGACGAATCCCAGTGCGATGAAGTAATTCTGTTGTGGTTTCAGCGATTGCATGTCCGACCAGTGTCCAATGAGTCATCTCTTGTCCCGGGGCATATTCGTTCAACAGTCTACGATGAAGAGTGATCCCGAAATGATCATTTTGTTGAAGCATTGGGAGATAGCTGAGGAAGGCAACTCGATTCAGAACCTCTGCATCAAATTGTCTGAGCAATTCACTGTTTGCTATACCAGAACCTGCATAGATTGGAATATTCCACTCCTGATGCTGCCAAATAAAAGCCTGGGTTTCCAGTATATCTCCAAGCACTACAATAGCATCTGGAACTAGGGCTACTAATTGATCTAACTCTTTTTCTAAGCTGAACAGAGGGACTCGGCTGGGCATAGGCTCAATTTGGACCAGCCCTGCGCTTCCAGCGTCAAAATACTCTAGCAATGAGGTTGCTTTCTGATCCTCACGAAACCAAACAAGAATACGTTTCCCAACCAGATTCTCAGCACAGAATCTTCCAAGTGCTAAAGCTTCTGCTTCCAAAGATGGAGAGAAATAAATTCTACCAGCTTGTTTAGCCTGAGGACGTCCAACCCCAAATAGGTCTGGTATCCCAGTAACAGGGAACCAGTCTGGATATGCTCCTAAGATTGGCTCTCCGACGGACCCTACCATCGCCAAAATCGGGTGCTGTGAAACTGAATTTTTGATAAGTTGTTCGACCGTTTGTCCTTCCATGCGAGTGTCAAGAGTTGTGTACTCAATGCTTCTTCCATGAATACCCCCTTGGTCATTCAAATAGCTGAAATAGGCTTCTATGCCAACAGAGATGCCACGATATTGCTCAGCAGCAGGGCCACTCAAAATCTGGAGCCCAGCCAGATAAATTTGTCGTTGTGTGACCGATGAGTTTGAATGGGCAGTTGCAGGTCCCATCAAAACAAATAGATTAATGAATAACAGTTGGATAGCTTTTTGAAATTTCATCTTATTTGTGAATTTTTGAAGCGAAGTACTGATGATCTACCATTAGACTAGTGCAGGAGATTGGCACTTGATCATGCGTTTGCCTACACGTTGATGCAATGGAAATGTGTTGACAGGGTCTAGCTGCAATTCTACGATTTCGAATTCACTAAGCCAACAAGTTTGATTAAAGATTTTAGCTTTTTTGGTTGTTTGTAATGAATGGGTGCATGCTAAAAGTTAATAGACCCTTACTAAAAATTACTAGTCAATGAATGAGGTTTGCTAAATGTGGTCAGATATTTTCCAGACTGAAAAGCCAGGCTATTATGGCCAATTTGGTGGAATGTTCATTCCTGAGATTCTCAGGTCGACATTTGAAGAATTGATTGAAGCATTCGAATCTGCAAGGAATGACCCCACTTTTTGGACAGAATATGTTCAGACCATGCAGAGCTACTCGTGTCGTCCAACACCAATCACGTACTTGCCAAACATGAGCAAGAGGAATGGTGGAGCGCAAATCTACTGTAAGCGAGAGGATCTGAACCAGACTGGAGCTCACAAAGCCAACAACGTGATGGGCCAGGGGCTGCTGGTCAAGCGAATGGGAAAATCAAGAGTCATTGCTGAAACTGGAGCAGGACAACACGGCGTGGCCACAGCTACCATGGCTGCTCGCTTTGGACTGGAGTGCACAATCTATATGGGAGCGCTTGATGTAGAGCGGCAGCGGCCAAATGTTTTCTGGATGGAGCAGCTAGGTGCTGAAGTTGTGGCTGTTACTGAAGGCTCAGCAACACTTAAAGACGCAATCAATGCGGCAATGCGTGATTGGTCTGCCAGTATGGATGACACTCACTATGCCTTGGGGACTGTCTGTGGACCTCATCCATTTCCAACAATGGTCTCTTACTTTCAATCTTTGATTGGTCAGGAATCCAGAGAACAGATCTTAGAACTTACGGGCAGGCTACCTGACCGGATCTACGCCTGTGTCGGAGGTGGCTCAAATGCTTCAGGACTATTCTTGCCTTTTTTAGAAGATGAGGGAGTTGAGTTGGTGGGTGTTGAGGCAGGTGGTCATGGTGTTGAGAGTGGTGCACACGCAGTCAGGTTTTCTGGTGGACACATTGGGGTAGCTCAAGGTTACAAAACCTATTTCCTTCAAAATCCAGAAGGGCAAATGATGCACACTCATTCCATTGCCGCCGGATTGGATTATGTAGGAGTTGGACCGATTTTGAGTCATCTGCATGATGAAGGAAAAGTTCGCTTCAGTTTTGCTACAGATGAGGAAGTGATTGATGCAGTTCGATTACTGATCCGAACAGAGGGACTGATTCCCGCCTTAGAAAGCACTCATGGGTTGGCAGGGTTGTTGCGCGAATCAAGCGAAATGGATGAAGACGATATCGTTCTATTCAATTTGTCTGGTCGGGGTGACAAAGATATTTTCAATATTGCTGAGGCATTGGACGACCCAAAATGGCGTGAGTTTATCCATCAAAAATCAAATGAATATCGAAAAGCAAGCAACTGAGAGATGAATGTCCAGCAAGCTATCTGAATATTTGAGAAATCGACTCAAAGAAAAAAAAATCTTACTGATGACCCACACCGTTGTTGGCTATCCGTCTCTAGAAGATAACTGGCAGATGCTGGAGGAAATGCAGGCAGCCAATGTGGACATGGTAGAATTGCAAATGCCTTTCAGTGAGCCGATCGCAGATGGCCCTCTATTCGTTAAAGCAAATCAAGAAGCTCTGAAAAATGGAATTGATTGGAATGCCTATTTTGATTTTATGAAAAGGGCTCATGAAAAATTCGATTTCCCATTACTGTTGATTGGTTACTACAACAGCGCTTTCGCGATGGGTCATCATAGTTTTTGTTCAAGACTAGCCGAGCATGGTGCCAGTGGGTACTTACTACCGGACCTACCTCTTGAGGAAATGGAAGATTTGCTTGAGTTGAGTAAAGTGCATCAACTGAATCCGATCATGCTTTGTACACCAACACACAAGGATCCTAGGTTGCAGAGTATCTGTGCTAACGGGAGTGGCTTCCTCTATTGTGTAGCAAGGAAAGGTGTCACTGGTGCTGTGACAAAGATTGATCCGATGGTTTTCGAATTCTTGAAACGATGCCGAAGATATTCTGATCTGCCACTAGCATTGGGTTTTGGGTTGAGCACAGGGGAGGACCTTAACCAACTTCAAGGGCATGCAGACATCGCAGTGATTGGTTCAGCACTGCTCAAAACCTGGGAGGAAAAAGGGCCTGAGGTCTACAGAAGTCATCTCAAAGAATTAGCCGAAGCGACAACCTAATTTGATTCAATCTCCATGTCAACAACGGCATACTCTGAACAGATTTCGTGGATCAAGTCTAGAACAGGCACATACTCTGGATGCACCGAAAAAGCACTCAGTGACTCTCGGTCGCCAAATTCCACAGATAGAGCGACATCAAATGATTTTGGAGTTGTTTTGAAGTCCTCTCCTACTTCCAAGTGTTGAATTTCTTCAATTTTCTCTGGAAGTCCAACAAATGCGTCCATTAGTTGTCGGGAGCTTTGTGGAGTTTTTTCTTTCAAGCGAAAAAGAACCAGATGCTTTACCATTATTTTTTCCTATCGAGTTGAACAAAATGATGCTGCTGAGTTTGCACATCGTATCCATTGCTGCACTGATTGCTATCTCCGGGGGAATTGCCTACAGCCTCGGGAAAAATGAAGGCATACGCATCACTCGGCTCCATTATGAGGATCTAGATGAGCCACAAAATTCAATAGCTCAAGCTGACACAAAATCCTTACATGCCGAGCCCTCTTCCTGAATTCCCAACTGATAGCAAGCTAAAGCGGCTGCTACGCTGACGTTCAGCGATTCTACTTGTTCTGTTCCATCTATACGCACATCCCAGTCACACTGCTGTTTTACCAACTGGCGCAGACCCCTTCGCTCATTTCCCAGAACAAGCAACAGTGGACGATCCCTTTCAAGCTTTCGTAACTCCGTTTTCCCATCGCCAGCCAAGCCAACTATCCAGAAGCCGTTTTTCTTTTGATCTGTCAGAAATCGAGCAAGATTTGTTGTTTCAAAGATTGGGAACCATTCAGCTACACCAACAGAAGCCTTGGACACAGCAGGAGTCACACCGGGACTATGATCTTTAGTGATAATGCATCCTGAACAACCAAAAAACGCTGCTGACCTTAAGATAGCACCAAAATTTTGAGGATCTTTGATTTGATCCAAAACCAAATAAAATGGGTTTAGTTTTTGAGTGGCTGGGAGAGATGTTGGAGTCTCCAAGTGTCTAGCGCTACACTCCAACAGTACTCCTTGATGTACAACATCTGGACAATGCATTTCAATGATTTCTGGAGTAGCTTTCTTGATGGTAATGCCACGTTCTTCAGCAGCTTTTTGAAGCCCTTGGATTCTCTCTCCAACAGGATGCTTAACCCACATAGCAAAGAGCTTGCGGTACGAACTGGAAATAGCAGCTTCAACAGCGTTGATTCCATATAGCCATTCGTGATCCCTCTGCTGAAGTTTTGGCTTCTTCTGAAAGCGTTTGTTAGCCATTGAGATGCTTCAGCAGTTCCAATTTCAATTCTGCATACTGATGAGTCACCGGAAAGGAAGGGTATTCTTCCGTGATTTTTTGGGTGGGCCTAAAGAAGATCCCATGATGAGCACTTTGCAGCATTGAAATGTCGTTGTAGGAATCTCCAGCAGCAAGAACCTGAAAATTGAGATCTCTCAAAGCATTCACAGCACGCCGCTTCTGATCTTGCTGGCGGAGTAGGTAATCTGTGATCTTGCCTGCCTGATCAATTTTCAAAGTATGACAAAAAATAGTTGGTTGATTGAGCTTATTCAACAACGGACTCACAAATTCTCTGAAGGTGTCCGACAGAATGATTACTTCGGATTCGGTTCTGAGCCAGTGAAGGAAATCAATTGCACCATCAAGCGGATCCATTTGGTCAACAACCGCATGAATATCCTGAATTCTCAGATTTTTTTCATCACATATTTTCAACCGATAGCGCATCAATTCATCGTAGTCAGCGATGTCTCTGGTGGTCAGTCTTAATTCCTCAATTCCAGTTCGTTCGGCCAGACCGATCCAAATTTCTGGAATCAGAACTCCCTCAAAATCGAGGCAGGTAATTTTCATTTGAGGGTTGTCTTGTTGCATGGCCTTTAGAGAGTTTAAGAAATTGTCGAAATTGCAGAGGTACTATGTTTAAGGTGTTCTGGTGTTGCTTGGTAAGTTTGCTGGTATTAGCTTCTTGTCAGTCCGGACGTGAGGTGAGGGTTTACGAAAAAATACCTCACTTTGCAGAGTGCCGAAAATATACGGACTATCACCAAATAGTCCAGTGTGAGCAAAAATTGATGGGGCCTCTAAATCGAGAAGTGAACCATGTACTCCGACAGTCTGAGAGCAGGAATAATAGGCGCTTCGAACAATACAGATGCCAGGATCTCCCGAACGTATCAGAACCTTCAGGGTGTTCCATCAATCTCCAATCTAATTTGACAGATTAATCAATGAGAGACAGCGAAATTGCAGCAATGCGTCAAGACTATACTATTGGAGAACTACTCGAAAGTAACGCCCCTTCAGAGCCTTGGGAATTATTCAGCAGTTGGTTTGAGATCGCTCGGAAGACAAAAATTTTGGAACCGAATGCGATGATCTTATCTACAGTTATGCAAGACGGGCAGCCTACATCTCGCGTCGTCTTATTGAAAGATTTTGATCAAAATGGGTTAGTTTTTTTTACTAATTACCTTAGCCAGAAAGGTGAACAGTTAGCACACAACCCACGAGCATCAATTCTATTCTGGTGGGAACCTCTGCAACGTCAAATTCGTGTTGAGGGAGAGGTTGTAAAAATTGATGAAGAAGATTCTGATGCGTACTTCCAAAGCCGGCCCTATGGGAGTCGCTTGGGCGCTTGGATCTCTGAACAAAGTCAAATGATTGTTGACCGAATTGCACTAGAAAAAAGACAAATTGAGTTTGAAAAGAAATTTGAGGATGGAAATGTTCCCCGTCCAGATCACTGGGGTGGTTATCGATTAGCACCAAACAAATTTGAATTCTGGCAAGGGAGGTCGAATCGACTTCACGATCGATTACTCTACCAAATGAAGCAGGATTCTTGGACACGTGTCCGCTTAGCGCCCTGAACTGATTGGATTTTCAGCAGCTGCTCGAAATTTAGGCAATTCTGTATGAAAATGGTAATTAATAGTTAATAATATCAGTGTTAAAAGATTGGTATAAAATTTGTGAAGTTAGCAGAGTTTAAATAGAAGCACTTGACTTGCTTTTGGAAGCGGCAGAAAGTTTTTAGAGACAAATTGAGATTTCATTTGTCAGGCCCTCGTTTCCAATCTTCCTCTAATTCTGGCGGAAATCCCGCGCTAAAACAAAGGAATGCTTGATATGACTACGCCCAAAGATGTCCTCGACTTTATCAAGAAAAATGACATTGAATTTGTTGACTTCAAGTTCATTGACTTGCTGGGAACCTGGCAACATTTGCAAGTCCCAATTGGGGTCATCAATGAAGCTATGCTGGAAGAAGGGGTGATGTTTGATGGTTCCAGTATTCGATGCTGGCAGACCATTGATGCCAGCGACATGAAGATGATTCCTGATCTCAGCACAATGAAGGTGGATCCATTCATTGAAGCTAATTCACTGACACTGATCTGCGATATCGTTGATCCTGTGACGGGAGAGCGCTACAGCCGAGACCCAAGAAATATTGCATGCAAGGCAGAAGCTTATCTAGTCTCAACAGGAATTGCAGATACAGCTTATTTTGGGCCAGAAGCTGAATTTTTCCTTTTTGACGATGTTCAGTATTCCTACAGCAGTGCAGGGGGATTTTATTCCATTGATTCAGCAGAGTGTCCATGGAATACGGGTGCCGATGAAATGCCTAATCTTGGGTATAAAATTGGGCCGAAATTAGGGTATTTCCCAGTAGCTCCGTTCGACTCCAATCAGGATATTCGAAACGAGATGATTACGATGTTGGAACAGTGTGGTCTAATGGTTGAGCGAGCTCACCACGAGGTTGCACCAGCACAGCACGAGATCAATTTCCGTTTCGATACTCTTGTCAGTTGTGCGGACCATCTGCAGTGGTACAAGTATGTCATTAGAAATGTAGCACGCCAGCACGGCAAGACCGCTACGTTCATGCCCAAGCCCATGTTTGCTGACAATGGGAGCGGAATGCATACTCACCAATCTCTATGGAAAGATGGCAAGCCTCTTTTTGCAGGAGATGAGTACGCTGGCTTAAGTGAAACTGCGCTCTACTACATTGGAGGAATTCTTAAGCATGCGCCTTCACTGGCAGCTCTAACCAATCCTCTGACCAACTCCTACAAGCGTCTGGTAAAAGGATTTGAGGCTCCGATCAATCTTGCCTATTCAAATAGAAACCGATCCGCAACAATCCGAATTCCTTTGGCGGATTCGAAGGCAGCAAAACGAATCGAATTCCGCTGCCCAGATCCAGGAGCAAATGGTTACATGGCTTTTGCAGCGATGCTGATGGCTGGCTTAGATGGGATTCAAAATAAAATTCATCCTGGTGATCCAATGGACGTCAATATTTATGATCTTCCACCCGAAGAACTTCATAAAATTGGCAAGATGCCAGGGTCGTTGCGGGAGTCCATTGAAAATCTCGAGGCCAACCATGACTTCTTACTGAAGGGTGATGTCTTCACTAAAGATGTGATTGATGCATGGGTGGACTACAAGCTCAATGAAGAGGTCACACCGATTGAATCTCGACCACACCCCTACGAATTCAATCTTTACTACGCTTACTAATCTTCCTGCTAGAAACCAGTGGGCTAATATAGTTCACTGGTGCATTCCCTCGCCTCCAACGTCTCAAATCATATCTTTTAAAAGATTGTCGCTAATGTGGTGACAACTCTAGGTGAACATCAGCTTCCTGAATATCAGCTATTGATTCAACCAATTTCTCCGCCTCGATTGCAATCCGTCTGGCCTCTGAAATGATCAGATTTTCATCCATTTCGACATGAATGTGCACGAGAAGCTTTCGATGAAGATAATGACAGTAGATATGCGTAATTTTCTGGACTTTAGGAACCTGCTTTAGAACTGACACGATGTCTTGCTCGATTTCATCCTGAGGCCTCATCAATTGAGTCTCTTCGTCAGGCATTCTTGATGGGGGATCAGGCTCAGGATCCACGTGCACAAGAACTTCGGTGACAGTTGGTAAAGCTTGAGTAATTCGTAGTCGTGCTCTTTCTGCAATTTGATGTGCAGAAGAAACTGTGAGATGCCCATCCACTTCTACATGAAGGTCCACCAGTAGATATGATCCCATCCGTCTTACCCTGACTTCGTGAAAATCTTGAACTCCCTCTACATTAGCCATTAATTGATGGACATGTGACTCTACTTCAGGGTCTGTAACCGCATCAGTCAGTTCCTCTACACTTTGCTTGCCCATATCCCAGGCAGTTTTCATGATCAGTGCTGACACAACCAATCCTGCAAGGGGATCTAAAAAGGGATAGCCCAATTGAGCACCACCAATTCCAATCAAAGCGGCCACCGAAGAAAGTGCATCACTCCGATGATGCCAAGCATTGGCCTGAAGGAGACGGTTCTGCTCCTTTTTTCCAATCCACATGGTCAACCAGAACAGAAACTCCTTAAGAAAGATGGAAATTAATGCAACATAGATTGCGTTCCATCCAGGAGATTGTTCTTGGCCCAAGGATCCAACCGCATAAATTCCCAATTCCAATGCAGTAAATCCGAGGAGGACAGCAACAAAAAGCGTCCCAATGGTTTCAAATCGACCATGCCCATAGGGATGATTATCATCTTTGGGTTTGCGACCGAGCATCAGTGCCCAAAGAGTCACTCCATCAGAAAGTAGATCAGAGAAAGAATGTCCTGCATCAGCAATCAATGCAGGTGAACCACTGGCCCAACCCACAACAGCTTTTAAAATCGTAAGCAAGACGTTGACAAGAGCACCCAGCCAGGTCACTGCTTTCATTTGCCAAGAAGTTGAGCTTTCCAATGAGTTTGCTGATTCCATGATTCGGAATGAAAATAATTTTGATGTGAAATAGAATTCTGTAGTTAGCTATTTGGAGAACGCTTTTAGTAGTCTAGGCTTACTTGGGATTTTGTAGGTGTTTTGAAAACTTTTGATTTTCAGTGAAGCAAATAAACATTTGCTCAATAAATTCGAACTGAACACCAATCAATCACTTGATCTTCAGAAAATGCGAATTGCAATTTTGTTAAGTTTTTCTGAATTTTTGAAAAAAATTATAGCTTCCCCCGATTTTGCAATGGATGATGGAAACGTACTCTGTTCAAAGTCTATAAGAAAAGATTTGAAAGGTCTCGCATGATGCCAGGTGGCAAAATTTTGTTAATGTGCTGTAACGGTCTACTGGTAATGACAGGTGCTTACCAGGCGGGGGGATTAGCCGCCGGGGTCTTGGAGCAAAGAATCATTGAACAGGAAGCCGCTCCCTTTATATTGCCAGCAGTTGCTCCTGAAACAAATACAAAATCCCAGGTGAGTGCAGATTACACAGAATTTTCGATTGGAACGACAGCTACTGAATGTGGAGTTTCTGCTACACGTACAATCGCTTCATTAAAGTTCTTGGTGTAGTGAATAGCATCGAAATTCGAGCAAACTTGTCTTGCTGCTTGGTCACTGAAAGTACCTGATGGACCAAGGGTAAAAACGTTAGGGATGTGGCTGTAAGGCATGCAATGGTTCGGCAGATCAAAGCCTCATCTTTAATTTGATGAGGCCTCCATAATCAGGTGGGTAGTTTGACTTCGTAGCCTGGCTGATTCTTGGGATGACTATCGTTTGTGAAGACTGTCCTGTCGTTCTTCAGAACGATCACCTCAAAGTAAGGTTGAAAGCGATCTTCAGCAATTTCAAATCCTTGCATAAATTTGTAGAACAATTGCTGTTCTGTTGCATCTGCATTGCCGTCTGAAAGCAGAGAATCACAGAGATTTGTCAGAATACACATCTTTTGTGCATCTGTCAGCAGTGGTGCAGCCTCCTCCAAAAATTTATCAGGAGAATTTGATTGTACGTATTTCTGAGCATTTCGCAGAAGCTTCTCATTCTGAGCCCCAACACCAATTACTCCACTTGAACTTTTCTCACCACCTAATACTGACAACAACTGACCAATTTCTTCATTCTGAATCTCTCCATCGGCCGCAATCATATAGATCAGCGCGGTAACGAACGCGAAATGCGGAGTCATTTCTGTTCCCGCATCCGATTTGAACATATCAAAGAGTCCCATTTTTCTCCTCTTAAGAAGGGTACAAAGAATGTTTCATTGCAACAGAAAATCCTGAGAATTCAAGCAGAAACGGTCAATCGATGTAGTATTGGAAGTCTGTTGCTTGGCCACCACGCTCAATTTTCAGAGTAATTTCTCGCTCGGATTGAAGGGTTTCAAACAGTTTCAAGGCCTTTGGTACGCTATCCACAGTAAACCCATTGATCGCTAGAATGATATCCTCGTTCTTCAAACCCAGTTTTTCGTAGATGCTACCTTTACGGATGAACTTAAACATGAAAAGTGGAGTACCATCTTTTTCAGTCGGGACGACCCGTGCGTCATTTAGAAGCTGACTGAAATTGGCAAGCTGCTCATCAACGTAAGCCCTTTCAAATCTGAAAATCCTCTGGTCATCTGGTGGCGTTTCGTTGTTTGCTTCAGAGGTCGGCTTAATAATCAAGGGCCCTTGATCTTTGGGAGCTATAGGTTTCAGTACTGCTTTTTGTTGGTTTTTTACGGGCCTAGCTTTTTGTATGGGTTGGGGTTTAGGAGGTGGTTTCGCCTTTGGTGCTGCTGCAACTGCTGCTGCAACTGCTTCGGTCTGTTGATCCATACTCAGGATTTCTTCTCGTCCTTGATAGATGATGACGATTTCTCTGTCCCGAATTTCAAAAACTTTTACTTTATTAGGAGGGCAAGGGATGTCCTTTGATTCCTTAACGCTGTCAGGTTCAAAGCAATCACCAATTTGGTATATCTTGTACGAGGCAGGTTGATTTGCGGCAGCAATGAATGCAAATGCGTTATGGTCATAGATCATCGTTCCCGTTAACACC
>JACLAC010024695.1_pt1 | contig 19239 bp, 20 predicted proteins | sample 8027881 | NCBI WGS metagenome assembly JACLAC01 (sample SAMN15725517, study PRJNA655200) | protist metagenome | isolation source: fluorescence activated cell sorting (FACS) single amplified genomes of... | place: Spain: Blaines Bay Microbial Observatory, Mediterranean Sea | collected 2016-01-19 | reverse complement strand
GTTTTTGGTAGAAATCTGCATGCTGTCGGAGGCAATCGGGAGGCCAGCCTGCTGGCTGGAGTGCCTGTGGCTCGTTTACGCCTAATCGCGTTTGTCGTCAATGGAGTAGGAGCGGCGATTGCTGGCTTGATGCTGGTCAGTCGACTTTCCTCGGCAAATCCAACACAGGGCGATGGGCTGATGCTCAACGCAATCGCCTCCGTTTTTGTGGGAATGACGATGTCCGAAGAGGGGGAACCCAACCTCTTTGGGACCTTGACGGGTGTGTTGATCCTCGGCGTACTCTCAAACGGCTTGACCCAGCTCCGAATCGACACCTATGTTCAACAGATCCTGACCGGCTTGATCATCATCGCGGCAGTACTGTTCAGCCGATTATCCCTGAGAAGAAGATGAATTCAAACGATGCTGAAAACAAAGATGAATCCACTTGGTTGGTGGTTGACCTCGGGACAACCAGTATCAAAGGTGGATTATTCCACAGTAACGGCAACCTGATCCGCGAGACCTCTCACCCTAACCAACAAACGCAAACTGATGAAGGTTTCCATCATCAGGAATTGGAGACGTGGTGGAATGGATTCATAGCTGTGATTAATGATCTGATGAATCCTGAGGTTACCTTACAGGGGCTTGTACTAACGGGTCAGATGCAAAATATGATTTTCCTGGATTCGCATTCCGAACCTTTAAATCCGGTAGTAAGCTACAGTGATCAAAGGGGTGCAGAGCAAATTGCCAGTTGGTATGATGAGAAATCACTTCAGGAACAATTGCTCGAAACAGGCAACGAACAGGGTCCAACAAGCCTTCTCGCAAAGCTTGTTTGGTTTCAGCAACACCAGCCAGAGGTTCTAAAAAATACAGAAAAGATCTTCATTGGATCAGCAGATTACATTGGCTACCGACTGACCGGAGTAAATCAAACTGATACTACCACTGCAGCGACCACTGGTTTGATGAAACTCTCTTCAAGAACCTGGCACACAGCACTTTTTGCAGAGCTTGGTCTGGATTCGATCCTACAAAGTTTACCTAGATTGGTTCCCGGCGGCGCGCTATTAGGTTCGCTCAGAAATGAAGTGAGTCAGCATCTGAAATTAGTTGCTGGGTTACCCGTCTACCTTGGTCCCGGTGATGCTGGTTCGACCACATTAGGAGCCGGTTGTGGAAAACTTGGGAAAGCTTACGCCTACTGTGGAACCAGTGGCTGGGTGGGTCTTACTGAAAAACGACCCGCACGACTGGAAAGTGGCGCGTGGACCTTGGCTCATCCAGCTGCAGACTTGTTTATTCAGGTTGCCCCAATCCTCACTGCAGGGGACAACTTGGCTTGGGTCAAAGAACTATTTGGCTTCAACAGCTATGAAGAGATGGTTCAAATCGCTATTGACCAACCAGCAGGAAGGTTACTCTATTTGCCCTATCTGCAGGGAGAGCGCTCACCCTTCATTGATCCCCATGCCCGTGGAGTCTGGCTAGGAATGAATCGGCAATCTAACAGAGCTTCATTGACCCGAGCAGTTTTGGAAGGAGCCTGCTTTGCCTTCCGCCATGCTTTACACGCCGTATCTGAGGTTCGAGTGGAGGAGTTGATGCTAACCGGTGGAACCAGCCGCTCAGATTCTTTTTGTCAACTCTTCGCCAATGTGCTAGGTATTCCGATCAAGGTGCTGGCAGAACCTGGATTGACCGGCCTCCGCGGTGCCTTGGCTTCCTGTCAGCAGGAGAGTGCTACTCCAGAACCACGAATTCAAAAAACGTATTTGCCCATTTCTGACCAAATGAACAACTACGACGATCTGTTTAAGATTTTTCTAGAGAGTTATCCTGCTCTGCGGAGCAGCTTTGCTGAGTTAGCAAAGCTGTAGTTTCCAAAGATTCAAACACGAAAACGAAAGGAATCCCATGGGAATGCCCCCTTTTCACCTAGCTTTTGCAGTCAGAGATTTGAACGCCACCCGTTATTTCTATGTTAATCGTTTGGGCTGTAAAGTCGGACGGACAGATGAGAAGTGGATTGATTTCAACTTTTTTGGACATCAGATCTCTGCGCATCTGAAGCCTGAAGAAACCCAGCGAGTCGAGACCAACGGAGTAGACGGAAAGTCTGTTCCAGTTCGGCATTTTGGCGCAGTCTTAGAGTGGGATCATTGGCATCAACTCGCGGACTCCCTAAAGGTTCAGAGAGTTGAGTTTCTGATTAAACCCTATATCCGTTTCCATGGGGAAGTCGGCGAACAGGCAACCATGTTCCTGCTAGATCCTTCCGACAATGCAATCGAGCTCAAATCCTTCCAAAACCCTGATCAATTGTTTGCAAGTTGATTTGAACGAGAATTTTCTGAGCAGATGAGATCAAGAATTTAATGAATGACAAGAAAGATTGAATTGACGACATTACTGATGTTTTTTTGATAAAGAGCAAATTTAATGGGACCAAATTTTTGAGAAGAAATGCCTAATTATTTTTCCTGACTAACAAATTTAGAAAATTCTGAGAATTTTTAATGTACAAATGACTTACTTATTTAACTGGGAAGCGAGCTTTGGTCAGCGGGGGTGAACATGGAATTGGACTTTGTGCGGAAGATTGCCTGACAGAAGCGGGGGCAAGCGTAGTGATCGACACTTTAAATAGAACTGACCAGCTAGGAACCTTTGATCTTACTGAATTATTGAAAGATATGGAATTGGCTTTGAAACAAGTAGAAGTAGTCGGATCCAAGTTGTCAATTCCAGAAGTGTCTTGGGAGAATTATCGCAAAGCAGTTGCAGACGGGTTCTCCAATTTTGATGGATCTAGCCTGACACTTCATTTGTTAAGCTACTAACTGAAGTGCAAAAGATTTCTTCATCTATATAATATGTGAGGCTAACTTTCTTTCAAATTTTTGGCTCCAAACCCAATACTTTCCCTAGTCGCGCAAACTGACTACATGCTTTTATCTGTAAGCAATTAAGAATTAAATCTTGTACTGACACTTCAGTGTCATTTGGTCCCAAAAATCCGATCTCCTGCGTCACCCAACCCCGGTAAAATGTAGGCGTGGTCGTTCAATCTTTCATCGACTGCAGCAGTATAGATTGGGACATCTGGATGCTCACTTTGGAAAAAGTCAATACCCTCTGGCGCAGCAAGTAAAGATACAAAACGGATATTTGAGGACCCATTTTCCTTCAGACGAGAAACAGCTGCAGCTGAGGAGTGACCTGTTGCCAGCATCGGATCCAGGGCAATAACCAAGCGCTGATCGATCATCTCTGGCAATTTCAAATAATATTCCACTGCCGCTAAGGTCACCGGATCACGATAAAGCCCAATATGTCCCACTCTAGCTGAAGGAATTAACTCTAGAAAGCCATCCAACAAGCCGATTCCTGCCCGTAAAATTGGTACCAAACACAGTTTTTTTCCTTCCAAAAAAGGCGCCTGCATTTTCTGTAATGGAGTCTCAATTTCTTCGTATTCAAGAGGTAAATCTTGGGTAACCTCATAAGCCAGAAGAAGTCCAACCTCACGGACCAAGACACGAAAGCTGCGTGTTGAAGTTTCTTTTTTCCTCATCAATGAAAGCTTGTGCTGAACCAGTGGGTGTTTGATCTCTTTGAGAATCTTGTTCATGGAAACCTAAATTATAAATTTTAAAAGACTGTGCCATCACTCTCTACACGTAGAGGTGGCGACCCATCTGGGCGAAGCTTATAGGCGAGTAAGCGGCCAGTGCTCCAAGTACCTCCTTGTAAGATCTGAGGTAAAGGAAGTTCTTCTCTTGTAAGCTTTATACTTTCCCTGAGTTTTTCTCCTATTCGATCCAACAAAATGACAGTCAAGGCTCGCCATTCAACGATCAGTTCGGAGGAAACAGAATGAAGGGCACTGAATTCATTAGGATTTTTTAATTCCAGTACCCCGGTATCCAAGAATAGACCGCCATTTCTGTACTCGGGTAGACCTGTCAACAAGTCAATGTTTTGGACTTTAACACCCGCATCTTCAAGTGGTTCTAATAGCGAGTAGGTCAACCACTGCGTAAGCTTATGGAAAGGGACTAGTTCAGCAGTAATCTCAGAATCTGTCAGCAATCGATGGCGCCACACATCCCCGAGGTTTTGCCCACCTAGAGTCAATCTTGTAGGCCAGACATCCTGCAGCAGCTTAAGCAAAGTCCCTAACAAGAGATCGGCTTTAAGAACACGATCCTCTTTGATTAAAAGATGGTCGAGAATATTCGCTATTCTCGGGTTTGACTCTTGGTCAGTCCCAAGAAAACTACCAAGTTGCTCACCTAATCGGCGTAGTAGAGCAGCCCGTTCTTCCAACCCAACGAGCTGATTTGCTGCAGAAACTTGAAAACCTTCTGTTAACTGCTCAACACTAAATTTCTGCAACCCCTTTGCATCAGCTTTCAAGGGCACATTGGGATCACTCGAGAAGGTTCCATCAGAAAAGAGGTATAGGCTCGCAAGTGCTAAACCTTCAGAACGAGAATGATACTTTTGAGTGAGGGGATCTTTAAAGCGCCAACTGGGTCCTGCGCCTGCATCCAATAGAACACTTGTCACTACCAAATCAATTTGAGCAAGAAGAAGTTCTCGATCATCCCGGAAATTTGACTTAAACGGGGTCCAATGGTTCGTTCCACTGACGATAAAATGCTGCCATCGGCTATGGGGAGGGATGTCCAGATCTGGATAATTGGCTAAGATTTCATTTTTAACCAATTCCACAGAGATTGGTAACCGATCCTCCCTGATTCGGAAGTGCTCCAATCGGCCTTCCAATCCTAGCAGATATAGTTGATTGCACCGTTCGCGGATTGTCTTTGGAGAGTTTAAAATCTCCATCAGATCGATGGACATAAGCATTTAAAAATGCTCAAGGGTTCGGCCTACAGTGCTTTTGAGAACATCGGGATCCAATGAGGCATCTGTAAAGTAGCCCGCAGCTTTTTTGGCCTCCATCTCCACCTTCGCATCGTCTGGAATTTGTTCATCGGGAATCGCCATTCGTTCCCCAACAGTGATTCCCTGAGATACAATTGCGTCGTACTTCATATTGCTCATGGAGACCAAGGTGTCGATATGCTTTATGCCCAACCAATTGAGAACATCTGGCATCAATTGTTGAAAGCGTACATCCTGGACACCAGCTACACACTCAGTTCTTTTAAAATAGGTCTCAGCTCGGTCTCCACCTTCTTGGCGCTTACGAGCGTTGTAAACTAAGAACTTAGTGACTTCCCCTAGCGCACGACCTTCCTTGCGGAAGTAAGCAATAATGCCAACACCACCATTTTGTGCATTTTCAACACACACTTCTATGCCATGAATCAAGTATGGTCGACAAGTGCATATATCTGAACCAAACACATCCGAGCCATTGCACTCATCATGGACACGACAGGCGACTTTGCAGTCTTGGTCTCCAATCTTGGCAACATCTCCCATGAAATAGACTGTGATTCCACCAATTGGAGGAAGAAAGACCTGCAAATCTGGACGAGTTACTAGCTCAGGGTACATTCCCCCTGTCTGTTCAAAGAGGTTGCGCCGAAGTTGGGATTCTGTAATTCCAAATCTTTCAGCAACTCCTGGTAGATACCAAACTGGTTCAACAGCCATTTTAGTGACATTTACTTCACCTGTATCCAGTAAGACCAAACCATCAGGCTTGAGGCGGCCATGCCGCATAGCATCCTGCATTTCAATCAATTCCAACCTTGCCTTAGTCACAGCTATTGTGGGGCGGATATCCATTCCATCCTCCAATTCCTCCGCGAAAACCTGTCCGATCATGTGACCATAGGGATCTAACGACACGATTTTTTCAGGTTCACCCCACTGAGAGTTCGGGCCAATTGGTACAATGGGGGCTGTGTTGGTCAGATCTGGAACATGGTTCTTATCTAGCTGTCCAGCAGCTACTGCAAGCGCACGATAAACTGCATATGAACCGGAGTGAGTACCGATTACGTTTCGCTTCGAGGGATTTTTGACCGAACCTATGATTGGACCTCGTTTCTTGGGGTCCGCTTGGCCCCATTGAATCTGTGGTCCCCGTTGGTCAAGACGGCCAGGGTGTGAGGTCAACACAATGTGCTTCGGTTTTTCCATAATAGTTCGCGAATTGATGGTTTGAATTGCTGAATTATAATGCGATCTATAAGGCGCGTGAGCCGTCAGACATTACTTGCCAGCTCCGAGAATTAACTAAAGAGTATAAAAATTCCCCAAAATCAATGTTGATCAGATTCAGCTAGTAGCTTCATTAAGAAGAAGGACCAACAAAAACACGCATCATAGACACAGGTCTATTTGGAAATCAACTGGGGACTATTCTATGGGATGAATTATATTTATTTTCAGCTTGGTCATTTAAGAAATTTAAGCAAAACACCAATGACTCGAAAGTCAGCTCAAAATTTACTTGATAAAAGGAAAGTTATGTCGAAGAAAGTCGCAATTGTTGGCACAGGACTGATTGGCCGAAGTTGGTCTATTGTCTTTGTGAGGGCAGGTTTCGAGGTGTGGCTTTGGGATCCCATCGATGGTGCGGTGTCAACTGCCATCAAGTTGATCAAGGAAGAGCTACCAAACTTAGCAGAAGGAAATCTTTTAAATAGCTGTTCCGCAGAGCAAGTATTTGCAAGGGTTCATGCCTCTAACAGTTTGGAAGATGCTCTTGATGGAGCAGACCACATGCAGGAAAACGCCCCAGAGCGGGTAGAGGTTAAACAGAAACTATATCAACAAATCGACCAATTAGTAGGTCCCCAAACTGTATTGGCTAGCTCTACCTCTGGCATCGTTGCTTCCCTTTTTACAGAGAACCTCAACGCTAAAGAACAATGCCTCGTCGCTCATCCTATCAATCCCCCTCACCTTGTGCCCTTGGTTGAATTGGTACCCACTCCTTGGACAGCTGAGAATGTTATCGACAGGACTACTAAACTAATGCACCAAGTGAGTCAGGCACCTATCCGATTAAATCAAGAGATCAAAGGATTTGTTGCCAATCGACTCCAGGGAGCTCTGATTGCTGAGGCTTTCCGTCTTGTTGAAGATGGAGTCTGCTCTGCCAGAGATATCGACATATCTATTTCTGAAGGACTAGGCCTACGTTGGTCTTTCATGGGACCATTTGAAACAATTGATCTAAATTCGCCAAAAGGAATAAGAGGGTATTGCGAAAATTTTGGACCTCTCTATTACGAATTGGCTAAAGAACAGGCAGATCCTAGAATTTGGAGAGAATCTCTAATTGCAAAGGTAGAACAGGAGCGTCGTCAGGATCTAGCAGCGGATAAATTGTTGAATCGACAACATTGGCGTAATCGGCGCTTGGCTCTTGTAGTGAGTACAAAAAAGGACGGAGAGGCAAAACTTGGTAAATGAATTCTGAGATTCAAAGGCCTTGAATTCTTTATTCAGAGAGACGAAGAACAGATTCTCTTGGTAGTATAGAGGAGACTTGAACTCTTGAACTTACAGTAAAATATAGAATAAATTATTTTTATTAAGCATTAATTTAAAATTTATCATCAAAATGAAATCTTGTTGGGCGTATTTTGGACATGCTTGCTGAAAAATTCAAAACCCAATTCGGGTCTCAACGCAGCGAAAAAGCTTAAAGCTGTACAGGCTTTCATCTGAAAATTATCCAGAAAAGAGGGGAACTGTACTTATGAAGAATTTTTCAATTCTCTAACAATAATTGCTAAATTCTACTCAGGATGCAATCTTCAAGCTTCCTCAGCATACTGACAACATTTTTAGTCTAGACTTATCAACAATAAAATTTTCAACGAGGTATAGTTTACGATCAATCTCAATCATCAATAACTGGGCACGTTAGTCATTCAGGTAATGCTTTACAAGTAGAAGTGTTTCGCTGAACGGCTCATTGTGCACAGTAAATAGCCCTGTGCTGATAATCATGCCCCCACTGAAGAAACAAATTCTTCAGCAGTTTGGAAATCAGAAGCTACTGACGGAATTTTTATTATTGAGAATCAACTCCAAAAAGATTATCAGCGATTACTTGGGTAAACTGATCACATACCTCATAGCAATGCAGGCGCAAAAAGCTGTTTGGATTGTCTTCTATCCTCGCTCTGAACATATAGCTGCCATCAAATGGCTCAATAAATCAAACAATTCAGATTTCTATTTACTGAAGATTGAAGCAATTGGAATTGGCGAGTCGAATCCAGCACCGATATTGAACTTAATTGTTGGGTCTTCGGAGATCAGAAAGTCTGCGTGCAGAATAAACAGGAAAGGAAAGACCCCCATCAACTGCTCGAGGCATGGTTCACAGCGCTGGCGCAACATCCAGCTATGAAACTTCATAAAAATCAAATTATCAGATGTAGTCTTCCATATTGGTCCCGTCGTGCAGAGACTTAGGGGGTCATACTTTTATTACCGAGTACAAAAGAATTACAGCTTTAATAATCAGTATATACATTTTGACTCTTCTAAGAAAGGAAGAACGTAAATTGATTTTTACATATTTGTTCGAACATAAAGATCAGATTGAAAAAACACTGGGTGATAATTTGATTTTGGAAAAACGTGAGAAATCGTGCATCATCTGATCAAATTTCCTAGAGGGTGGCTACAAGAACGATTCGTATAAATGGAAGAACTATCATGAGTAATTGACGGATCAGGTGAATCATCTTTACCAAACGATCCATCTACTTCTGAAATCATCGCAATTGAAAAAGATCCTAACCAACGCACCTGCCGTAGAAAACGTAGATTTACGAACCTGAACCAAGAGATTCACTTCAAGAAGCCCTGATGGTTTGTGTAGAGATGAAAAAAATCTAAGTACTAAGAAATAGAAAGGCTCACTTGCTGCGGACTATATCTGCGAATCACAGGTTGTTATAAAATACTCAATTGTGACACCGCTAGAAGTCACAAAGCCTAGTGCAGAATATCTGGTTTAGAAAATTTTCTGGAATTGAAGCTATTTCCTAGGCAATTAGGTTTTAACTCGACCAAAAGCTTTAGATGCGTTTCAAGCGACCGTTTGCTCAAGAAGTCAGCAACTATTACGTAATTAATTTGCCTAAAAATTTTTCTGATTAAACCGATACGCCACTTTGGGTTTACCTTCATAGTTAAAGTGAAAGTGGTAATGATTTGGAAACTGTGAAACAAAATAGTCTACCCAAATTAGTTGTTGATGGTAAGCAGTTCCCATTTGTAGTACTAAGTCCTCAGTGCAAGTCTGGCTTTTTATGGAGGGTTAATTTCATCGCAAGACTAATTGAGATTAATGAGAGATATTTCATCGATACACCTCAACTCTATCTGACTAGGAAGAACATGGGTGGCTAGGAATGTGGAAAATTGCTGGTGAGTATCTTGATCAATTTGCTGCTATTGCTCCTGTCGCTAAAGATGTTTTATTTGTAGTCTCTATTTGATGGATAGGCTCAATGAGCTTCCAGTTTGGGTTTTTCATGACAAAAGAGATGATATTATTCCTTGTGAAGAATCAGTACGCATGGTTGATAGCATCAATTCTGCGGGACGTAATACCAAACTGACTACTTATGGCAAGGGGACTCATGACGCTTAAACAGAAGCGTACAACAATGACGAACTCTATGAGAGGCTGAAGCATACAAAAACAAATTATGCTCGCTTACAGATTTAGGAACAACTTCTTCCAATAAATATTTTGATCTTCTGTGGAGAGAGGGTAAGAGGTTGAACTGCTTATCATCCTACATTGTCAATCTGACTTGTTGCTCTCTCTTACTTCAGGCACAACACTTTTATTGGTTATTTAGGTGAGTGCTACTAAAATAATGTTAAAAATTTCGTGGGTAAATGATTGGAATCGTAACCAATAACCCTCCTTTAGAAGCAGTCATAGCCCGAGAGTTATTAATGCAACTTATCAAGAGCTCTAATTTAGATATTAAGATCAATCAAGCTGTTGATATATTAAGGCTAATGAATCTCACATGGCCTGATAATGACACCAAGAAATCTTTTGAAGAGAAAGTATCAGAATTTTATGAAGATCTACCAGGAAAAATTTGCTACTGCCTCTATCAAAACAAAGATCTGGTTGGCTATGCTGAGTCAATTCCGGTCATGATTAAAATTGAAAACAGTTGGTTAAAGGTTTTGGGTCTTGGAGGACTAAATGTACATCCGGATTGGAGGGGAAAAGGATATGGAAGAGAAATTGTAGAGGCCGTCTTCATTAGGATAGACAACAACGAATATCCATTTTGTCTTTTCCAAACGGGAATACCCTATTTTTACGAAAAGCTTGGGTGCAAGGTTATTGAGAACAAATTCATTAATTCCAGTAATCAAGAAGACCCCTTCACTAATCCATTTTGGGATGAATACGCAATGATATATCATGCTACTGCTCAGTGGCCTATTGGAACTGTAGACCTTCGCAGAGAGGGATTCTGAGTATAAATTAACTTAAAATTTTAACCAATATTAGTATTTTAGATTTTAAAAAATCGATCATTATTTGGTTCCCAACCTAAAAAACTCATATGACATGACTAATGATATTCAAGCAAGAAACGACTATCGTGAAAAAAAGCAGCAGCGACTAGAAGAAATTAAGAATGAACGAAAAGAAGCTGGAGTTGGACAACAAATCTTTGAAAAGGAGATGTTTAACCAACTCCAAGCAATTACCAATGCAGGGGTATGGACGTTTGATACACAAGCTATGACGTTCTATGTCTCAGCTGGCATTTATAGAGTATATGGTCTTCCGCAGGATCAGCCTGTCAAATATGAGGATTTTCTGTTTAATTATGTTGTGCCAGAAGACACTTGGGTAGTTGAAAAAGTCCGCCAAGGTGTGATGGCTAGTAAGCAGCAGGTTACCTGTGATTTTAGGATCATCCGCCAAAATGACAGAAAAATTCGATGGGTTCATACCAGTATTTTTCCAATTCTTGATGATAAAGGGAACATCATAGCGATGACAGGGGTAACTATGGATACCACTGATCACAAAAAGAAAGAGTTTGAGAAATCCCTAGAAGAACTGAATTCAATGGGGGAAATGCTCAATCTCTTAGGACACCATTGGAAACAGCCACTCCAGATCATAACGCTGAAAGCTGCTAATCTAGCAGTTTCTCATGAACTCAAAGAGGAAGTAGACTCTTCCTTATTAGACGCTCTGAATGATATTCAAGAATCAGCCAGAGATTTATCTAATACCATTCAGGATTATCGTAAAATCTTCATTACTGCTCCAGAGGAGAAGAATCGCATCTTTGATTTTCAACAGCAGATTCAAAAACAATTTATGGATCATCAAGAAATCATGGATCGAGAAGAGATCAAATACTACATCCAAGCTCCTCACGACTTAGATGAATTCAGCACTCCACATACTCGCAGTATTCAGAGAATTTTTACGGAACTTTTGGATAATGCCATTGAAGCAATTCAAAGAAATGCCAAACGTAACAAGCAAAGAGAAGAAAAGATCATCTTCAGAGTTGAAGACTACAAATTAGGTAAGAAGATTGAGATTTCGGATACAGGAGGGGGAATTGCAGATGGAGATTTCTGGACTGTATTTAAGCCTTTCTACTCGACCAAGCAAGACCGCAACAATACAGGGCTAGGGCTTTTCATTTCCAAAATGCTGACCAACCTACATCTTCAAGGCACTCTTGAATTGAGTAATAATGATATTGGAGGGGTGACCCTGAGGATTTACATTCCCCAGATAGTCGAACTGCACTCATAGATATAATAAAAAACCAGAAGGCACCAATCTCCTTTTATTTCTAGGGCTTTTAATGTTGAAGATAATTTATAGGCTGCTTTTCGGGTGTTACAAGATGATCAGTTAATTCTTAAGAGAGTTTACTGAGCTTGAAACAGTATGGAAATAAAGCCTACCAAAACTTTTCAAGTTTTCAAGCACGTGGGTGAGAGGCTGCTCGTGCCGGAAGCACTTTTTTTGATTCTGAAACAATTGTAACTGACCTTCAGTTGATTAATAGCTATACTGGGGTAGCCAAAACACTACCGATCCGACGCTTCTTAACAGGGACGGGGATTGATCTGTCAACCATCATTGGCGAGACTTGAGAGCCTACCGCATTTCGATTACAAATAATCGGTAAACTATGATTAGCACGTCAATTATTGAAATGTTTGCCTACTTAAAGTGTTGAGCCGAAAAAGATATAAATTACCTGATCACAAAAAGCATGAAGATATCTATAACGTTGATCCTGCGCTGGCCCATGGGGGCACTAACCCAATGAAGGAGGCTGCAACCGCCCTCAAAGGCAAACAAAAATCCCTTACCTTCTAGTGTTGCTCCCTCTGCTGTTTCTCGAATTAACTTTTGAACAATGTCAAAGTCTGCTGCTTCTGACCGTCATGCTATTAATTAATCATCGTCAAACACTTCTTTTTATTTAGTTTTCACACGTAGTTCCTGAGCCATTTCTTCTCATTGACTCTGATGCCCAAGTCATCTATCTTGATCAGCAATTCCCTGCTTTTCGGCCAGAGTTATTTTTTTTTCACGCTGCTTACCTTTCTCTGCACCCCATTAATGGTGATCGGTAAAGTGCTCCGTGCTAGCTAAGTGTTTAGAGCTTTCGATTGCTACACAACTGTGGATCTATCCAAGCCGTTTCACAATTTTCAGTCACTAAGACATCAAGGCCATTCGGACAATATCACCAATCTTAACCTGCCTCACCCTTTATAATCTTAACCGTGATATCTCCATGCCCACGCATAGTGCTATAACCACCCAAACCAAGATTCTCTTCCGTCCAGCTACAGGGTACGCAAATACCTGTAGTTTCCAGTAGTACTTCTCCCACCTGAAATCGCTGTTTTTTCTGGGCCAGCAGGTTGATCCCAGAAACCACAATGTTTCTCCTTAGCAACTCAGGTGGAATCTTGCTCTTGCTCAGTATTCGGGCTACGACTTCCAGATGTTTCGGCTGGATCAGCGTTACTTGTCGTTTGCCAGTTGAGGACTTTCTGAAGTGATCGCCTTCCAGCCCCGTGTCTGGATTGGCCAAGACTTCACTGACATAGTAAACCTTAGCCATGCGCTTAGGGCGGATTCCAATCCATTCAATCTTACCCTCTTGAGGAATACTTAGGAGATATTGTTGCTCCAGTGTTGCTTTGTAGCTCATTTTTCAACTTTAGATATTAGGGCTAGAGCTTTTTACCGTTGAGTAGATTGGTTTTTTTTTGCAGCGCTGCTGCTCGATCTTTGATCTGCCGAGATTCCTGTTGTCCTTCAGGTCCTGATTCATCAACAATTGGTTCTAATGCACCAATTCTGGTGACAGTTGGACTAGGCCTGCGTAATCTTTTCATTTTCATCACCTAGCTTTTTTTATTTTATTATTTCTCAAGTTTTCAAATGCGTTTTCTACATCAGTTTACAACTAATCTCATCTCTTGTTTTTCTCTTTGCTGGTAATTAGTTCAGAAATTATAGAACATTCATCATCAATGACTCAAAATTTCGAGAATTTACCAAACCAATGGCTTTACCTTAGATCCATATGAATGGAAGATTGGTAAGACATTTGATTTAATATTCCTGATTCCTCAGCTCTGATTAAGTTTTGCTTTCATTTTTTGTAATCCCGAAACCTCTTAAATGGCCAAATTTCTAAAGGCGGAGACCAAAATGATGAAATTGGTAGGTGCCTGATCCTGATAACAGTTTAGGGACTCCTAACAGTTGGACAATCAAATTTTTGATAGCAAAGCCAAAGGGACACCGGCAAGTCATGTGGATTACTAATATTTAGCTTGACTGAATGGCTATGTGAATTTGTTGCTGAAGTAATTCTTAGAGACACAAAATTTACGGAGATAAGTGGTTTGGATGGGCTTAATTGATTTAGAATCAAGCTTAAGATCTGTCCAGAGAAGAAGATTTTTTTCTTCTGAGCCTTGACATTAGAAGGTAATAATGGGGTTTGGAACATTTAGATGTAATTAACCAAAATAAAAAAAACAGGAGTTACGGTGTCCTATGTTAAGAAGAACTTAATCGATAGTGAGGAGATTTTATATCAGGCTTCTACTCATTGGTTTATTCTCATACCATCCTTTTTTTATGGAATTTTGGGAGTATTCTCTCTTTTCTTCCTCGCATTGAGTGCTTTTTTTTCACTGCCAATTACAATATTTTTCTTCATTTTGTCATTTAATGCTGCCTTGCCTTATTTTGTAAATGAATTGGCAATGACCAATAAAAGAGTAATTTCCAAAAAAGGTTTCGTACGCAGAGACACAAGTGAACTGAAACTTTCAAAACTGGAAACAATTGAAATTAAACAATCAATTTTAGGAAGAATCTTAAGATTTGGAAAAATAATTTGTATTGGCACAGGAGGTAGTGAAACCTATATTGATAATATTAATAATCCGCTAGAATTTCGTAAACAGTTCCTAGAATACACAGATAAAAATCCTCAATAACTATAAATCTTCGCTGGCGGTGTCTAAATCATCCTTTTCATCGACTTCAACAGTGTCTCTCCTCGAATTGTGATTTTCATCTTGAGTTTGATTTTTCAAGAAATTTAACAATTCATCAGCTCTCATAACCTTTGCTTTTTTGCTACTATCCAATCAGACTTTGAAGCCTTTAGCATTAAATGGAAACTAAAGGTCAATTCATCCTTTCAGAGCAATAAATAGAGAGCACTTAAAATGCGATTTTGATTCACTGAAGATCAGTTTAAATATGAAATTATTATTAATTTTTCTCTTATTTCTTAGTGTTGGTTGTACTCTCAAAAAACCAAACCCTGCAGTACTATATAATCCAGTATATTCGGAATCAATAGTAAAAAATTTGTCTAATCAACAACTTAAAGTCATATTCAATAATTTCGAATTTAATCAATGTGGTTCATGCCTCACTGGAGGCCTTCTAATAAAGGAGGTATCCATTCGATTTTTCAATTATCCCGAAGGTGAATGCCGCCCTACCTATGTTCTATCTTTGAAGGAGACTTTGGAAGATTCAATCAGAAATATTTGTAGGTCCTGGTGGGATTTAACAGAAAATCATGAAAAATATGACAAGTATGTAGAAGATGGAATGCCGGAGATGTTTGATGAGTTCGATAAGAAATACTATTCAAAAAAGTATCAAAAAGCTCTGCTAATGCAGGAACAAAAATCTATAGAATTAATTACCAAGTGATCGTTCATTCAATTAACATTTTTTGATAGCTTTGAATCTAGAGCCAACCCAGGGAAATAGTGCGCTCATTTTGAAATTCAGAGGTTCATAAGGGAGAAGAAAGTACTTTTTTATGAGCCTCCTAGAATTCAGAATTGTCAATAGTAAAGTCACATGGGCCTTATTTTGTCTCTTGGTCAAAAAAGTAATCTGGGGAGTTGGCCTTACAAACTATATTTCCATTAATTCCAAATCATCTTCATCAATGAGCTAATATGTCCTTGGTATCGGATCGCTTTTAGGCCAACCCACTACATCACTCTGAACAGTCTTGTATCCATTCTGATCGCTTAAGTGATGAAATCATGTCGAAAATTATGAAAGGGGGCATCCGTGTTTCCTGTATTTATTAAGTGCGTTTTTTCATGTGTCATGGGAGCAAATAGTCTAATATAGAAAGACTTTTCAATTGCCGATAAAAACACTTTCTTGTGTAGCTCACTCTAGAGATTTCACTAAGCATCTTCAACACATGAAGCGGAAGTTTTACGATTCTGAATGTTCTGGTCATCGTAATTTTTCCCTTTAGCTAAACAAAATCCCTTTCTGAATTAACAGTATCCCAAGTTAGCTAAATGATTTCATTTTGTTACATGATGTGCATTAAACCATAATAATGATTCTCTGCAGATCCAGGGAGTTTGCTTACAACAATCCATGAGGTTCTTCTTCTGAAAAATCCTTTCTATGGTTTTATTCAACTCGATATTAGGAAGAATTTTCTTCTGATTAAAACTCCTGGGAGTTTACCTGACTCCACTGCATTCTTAAACATACTTTTCAGCAGACTCCATTCGTACTTCACGGTTTTGGGCACAATCTTCTTTCCTTTTATTGGAGAATCTTTCAGATTTGTTTGAACCTCCAAAAGCTCTAGTTGACGTACTGTTAATTCTTGTACTCGTATTCAGTATTTGATAGACGAGTCAAGGATTTTATTATTGTCTCAATCCCACGAAAGGCACGCTTACTTTTTGTTTTAGGCAGGATCAGGTACCAATCAAATATTTCATTACTAAATTGTATTTGTTTTTTTGATAGTAAAGGAAAGACTTAAATCTACTAATTGATTGACAATTTCCCACACATGCTGCTCATCAACAACCGTATAGGTTGGCGACATTCCAGTTTTGACTGAAATTCATACTTTCTAAGTGAATGAGAATTAATTGAAAGCCACGATTCATCCCGCTCGTCCAACTGAATAGTATTTCTGAAGCTTCAATGTTTCAGTGATAGGGACGAAAGAAGAGATACTTGCTGAATATAGTAAATGAGATTTTTTTCAATGCAGGACACGATGACAGATATTTCGGTGTTTGCATATGCTGGGTTAGTTACTAGAAATGTTGGATTGGAGAAAATTTTTTGTTATACTGTTTTTGTTTGAAAAATTGAGTTTTAATACTGGCTATTATTTTCTCAAATAATAGTACCATTATGTATCAATATCACGAAAGGGAGAAATGGAGATCGAAGTAAGTTTGAAAATTCATCAAGAAGATATTTTGAATAGTTTCACTGAAAAGTTTAAGTTTGAGTCTCCAGAAAAAACAATTTTGGCTCTTATCCAAAACTCACTAGCAAGCGGAAAGAGAGAGGATATATTTGGAGAAGATAACATGCAGTGCTCTTCAGGGTGCTTCAATGCCGAACCTTGCGTGAAATTGCATGTAAAGCCCGAGATTTTGAATGAGTTACTGGAAATTTTTACGTCGTATGTTTCTGAGGATTATGATTCCGATGAGAAAAGAATAAGCAAAACAATTAGATGCATGATCGAATATTATGATCAGCATCAAAATGAGATGAAGAATGTATCATAATCTAAAATGCCTATTTATGTAAAAAGTGAAGCTCACTTGGTAGGTGAGATGCCGAATCTGATAATTCTCATACAAGTCATCCTAGATCCAATTAAGAGAGTTAAAGCACCGTCAGATTTGCAGCTTAGTTTAAAACCCCTGGTATCAATGGTAAAATTCAACTCCGTTTTCATCTGAAAAGATGATCAAACATGGGTGTCTGCAGGTATCCGAGATTATCTTAAATCTTTTCGAGCGAGTGAATCTATAAGTGTATTTTGTATCGTAGCGATGTTATAGTCTGGAGTCCTACTTCAGATGGTTGAAAGCTGCTGATTATTATCTCAAATTCTTTTTGTGAAGTCTGGAAAGACTGTTGTTTAACCAGTATATGGTCTAAATCTTATCCAACCATCTCCCATTTGAACGCTGTGCCTTTCTTTAGATTCTGGTTCACTTTTCGACCTACAAAAAATATCATAATATTTTTGGTGAAAGACCCAGTCCTGGACGCACGATTCGCAGGTTTCTTCTCGTAAGTTCTTCGCCTAATTTGATATTCAGCTAGGTAAATTGATCTACGGAACTAAACAGATGCTTTTTCAGCTTCTGTCGGGCCGTAAAACACACTTCCAAGCGACTGCCAGGCCCTTTCGATTTCAACAACTATTAACTGTAACTCTTCGGGTTTTTGTGATAAGACAGAATCAACTCCTTCATCGGCACGGCTGAGAGTGAAATGCTTCTCGATTACTGTTGCACCATGAGCAATTGGTTCTACGGAAGCGCCTACTCCCATCGTATGATCTGAAAGTCCAACTTCACAATTAAACAGTTCTCGCATGTGTGGGATCGTCAGCAGATTCCTATTCTCTGGTGTCGCTGGGTAGGTGCTAGTGCACTTAAGCAACACAAAATGCTCACATCCCGCTTGACGGATTTTCCTGACTGTTTCGTCCAACTCAGCTAAGGTTGTTATGTCCTTAGAAATGATAATAGGCTTACCAGTCTTGGCAACTCTGCGAATTAGGGGTAGACCGGCGTTCTCAAAGGAAGCAATCTTGTAAGCGGGAACATCTAGAGTCTCTAAGAAATCCACAGCTGTTTCGTCAAAGGGAGTGCTGAAGCAAAGCATATCTAATTCCTTGGCGCGCTGCATGATCGGGCCATGCCACTCCCAAGGAGTATAAGTAATTTTGTAGAGTTCGTAGAGATTACTACCTTTCCAAAGACTATTTTCATTGCTGATGAAAAACTCACCATTACTTATATTTAGAGTCATTGTATCAGGTGTATAAGTTTGAAGCTTAAGCATATTTGCACCAGCTCTGGCAGCCGCTTCAACAATCTTTAGGGGTCGCTCCAAGGATTAACTACGATTACCCTAGAAAGCATCAATGGAGTAAAGTAGAGGAGAGTATACGCATACAAATCTCTACACCAAAATTGAACTCACTGAACAGATTTTTCATTATCAGTGAACAGCAGATCTTGTTTCAGCCTAGTTACTCAAAAACTGAAAAGTTATAAATAGTAATTAGCGTTCAACTCACTATCGATTCTACCTATTATATAGCGTAGTATCATACTCCTGATTTACTCTTTTGAAAGTATGGGTTCTACCATACTTAGGTTAGGCACTTAACTAATTCCAAAAAATATTTGTGGTGTGCTTACAGGAAAATTTATTGATTTTTGATAAAAGGTAAATGTGAGAAATTGTATATCTCCCATGGTAATACTAGCCGCTTCTATCACTACTGCTGAAGCAGTACAATTCCACAAAATAGAATTCTATAAACAAACTTTCTCAAAGCTATCGTCTGAAGATCAAAATAGTGGGGGACTTCATTTTTTCATTGAGCATGTCAAAGATAATAAACTAAAGGATCATAGTAATAAAACCTGCGAACATAGGTGTGGTGTGGACTTGGGCCTTGTCAAAAACAAATTTCGCAGACAGTTGAATCTGGCTAAAACTTATCATGCTCGATATGATGGCGCTCTCAAAAGAATACATAACTTAAAATTAGTAGTATACAGGAACTGTTATCAGACAAGAGCCAAGGGAGTCGATCCAAATCCAACCAATGATCCCAATCTTGTACCAAGATTAAAATAATTAAAAAAAAGGGAAAAAGCATAATACCAACATAACACTTT
>JACLAC010002474.1_pt1 | contig 19244 bp, 11 predicted proteins | sample 8027881 | NCBI WGS metagenome assembly JACLAC01 (sample SAMN15725517, study PRJNA655200) | protist metagenome | isolation source: fluorescence activated cell sorting (FACS) single amplified genomes of... | place: Spain: Blaines Bay Microbial Observatory, Mediterranean Sea | collected 2016-01-19 | reverse complement strand
AGAAAATTTTAGGTCTGCGCGATTCTAAATACATGGAGACTGCGCTTATTGATGAAACGCTCGAGGCCAAGACAAACTCGCCCGTCGTGCCCGCCGCTGCGGCATTTGGAAAGGCCTTACTCAATGGGTGGGCAGTGGAAATTCAGCATAAGACTGCTCATATAGACTTGCTCAAGTTGAAAGTGAGCGAAGCGAAGGGGTGCCCAAAAATCATTCTAAGACAAAAGTTAAAGAGCCAGAAAGCAAAGTTGCAGATAATCAAAACAAAACAGAAGAAGGCATTAGCAAAGGAAGCCGAGTTGAAAAAAGACCTGAAAAAAATGCTCAAAGGTCCAAAGCCATCCTCCGACCGGACCTACAAATTTGAAGCCCCGTTCGGCGATCCCGCCCCAACGGTAATTTGTCCGAAATTTGACATCTTGGGATGTGCTTGCGCTTCCCTCCCAGCGTACCCAACGCTTGGTGCACCACAGTGTAAAGAAATGAAAGCCATCATGACGTCTGAAAAAAATGCCGATTTCAACAAAGCAGCAGCTTTAAATTTTTTCATGAAGGGGGTTGGACAAGCCAAACAGATGAAACACAAAGCCCTTATGGCAGAACAAGAAGGGGATGGACTGGATGGGTAGTTATCGTCTATATTTATGATCGTCAACTCGAGTTTTGTATTAGTTTGGTTAAGAGTTCTTACATATTCGATCTTGCACATTTGTGTTTACGTATTATATAACCAAACAGCCTGGATAATGAAAAATCGGAGTCACAGCATAGTTCTCAACCACTTGATCAAGCCAATTATGGAACACCACCAGACGAGATGGTACGAAGTTTTGAAGATTATAATTGGGAACTGGGTCGATATCGTAGGAACGACAAAGGAGGTACCGACCGACTTTATGTGATATGAATTTTAGCAGTTGCAAAATTAGATCAGTTTTACAATTGGGATAATCTTGAGAGTCTTAAAACATACTATATCATATTAGTTTTTTTTATATAACCGGTATGATACTCTCTTAAATAAATGTGATCATATAACCATTATTTTGTTTTCAGCAAATTCACAAATGCTAAATATAATTTGTTTTTTTTTACATAAAAATAGCAGGCATTCGTACCCCACCACCAAGATGTTGTGTCAATCAATCATCACACCCTGCTCTCCAACAACAAAGCAGCAGTGAGTGGGAGAGAAGAAGATCAAAATTGCTTACAACTGATATAATACAGGTACGTACCAGGTATAATACAGGTACCGGTACCGTACCAGGTATTATTATTAAAATAAAAAAATAAAACCACCCCAGGACCCCAGGAGGAGGAGGAGGGTATTTATTATATTTCTCTTCTTCTTTCTTCTTATATATATAAAGCTATATAAATGTATCCCATGAATTTATATACGAGGGCTGAAGCCCCGCATTTTGACAGCAACAATGCAGGACATGGGTGTGTGTCGCAAGTAGACTTTCTGTTTGAAAAGACTGCAAATGAAACGATAGCATGGAAAACGACACCGGTGGGCAAACGAAAGAAGACATGACCGACCAGGCAACGGAAGGAGTGGCTGTTGAACAGGCGGGAAAGGGCGCGGTGAGCAGTGCTCCCGTGGAAGAATCGGCGGTAACGGTAAGTGAAAACCAAATTGTTCTGAAAGTGACTGAGGCCAGGAATAAGGACGAAGTTTTGTGTGATGATCCTGAATCTTCAAACGATGGTACAATTGGCCTGGAAGATGACAAACTATTCCCATTGCCCGAGTTAACTCTAGAAGAAGAGACGGGAGGGATGACTGGACCGATTCGACGGAAGCTGTCTCTTCTCGCTTTCGCCGCCTTCATTTTCGCAACAATAGCAGTATATTCATGGTGGAGTGATAATAACATCACGGCATCGTCATTCGAAATACCGAACACTTTTCCAATACAGGAGAAAACACTTTTAAAAATTGTAAAAACCATTCATAGTCAGACAAACAGAACGGCGCGTAAAGCTATTCGTCCCCTGCACAACAGTACTATTCCATTGAATAAGACAACCCATGAGAACGTGACAAGCCCCCCCCCCCAACGTGGATAAAGATGACAAGGGTCTGATTATCTTAGCCTGCGAAGGAAAACAAAAACGGAAACATAACCCAAACAGTAAGTTGTGGAAGGCTATGCGGGATTTTGCAGCGGCAGTGAACAGTATTAACGCCCCAACATTTATACACGCTGGGACTCTCCTTGGATTAGTACGCCATTGCACCGTATTTGGAAACGACGTTGATTTTGTAATTGAAAGGAGTTGGTATGCCGAAAATTTTGATAAATTGAGTTCAACTCTAAAGAGCGCCGGGTTTCGTTTCAAATGGTTTTTTCCTGGAGCAAAACGGTCTGCACCACCCAAGGAGAAACGAAACGTCGTAGGCTTTGAAACCTCGTGGACTAAATACGGTGTAAAAGTTGACTTGTTCGGGGTATCGTTGGAGAAGGATAAATATATTTGGGGATTGTGGGCTCCCAAATCGAAGTACAACAAGTGCCCTACTCCGTACAGTGGCCACACCCGGAATTTCACGTGGCACGGAGTCTCAGTGAAAGTCCCTGTGCCGACGAGCACGATCCTAACAGCTTTGTATGGAAAAAAATTCATGCGACCTGCCCAACAATGGAGATGGAACATTGAACCATTTAAGGTAGGCGTTTGCAAGCGGTCCCGACTAAGGCGAAGGGACCGTCGTCGGTTTTTGTTTGTCTTGAAAAAAATAGTTGTTCGAAATCGGATGAAGCACTCGGTAGTCCCGTGACTGCTTTTCCCAATAAAAAAACTTACTTAACCGACTTTGTAAAGCCATACACATTTTGTTTAAAAAAGAAAGTATTTGTACACACTTGATTTAAAATGAGAGTCTTAAAGCACATACTAAATATAATTTGTTTTTTTGTGTACAAACACATTTTTATCTCTTATTTTGACTTTTACTTTTTACCCATATTTGTGTTTACTTCTTCTTGGAATCGTCCTCATCATCGCTCTCACCTTCATGCTTTTTAACCGCACCATTCAGCATAGGTCCCAAATCGTCTGCCACAAGAATTCCCTCAGAACGCATATCCTCAATAAATCTTCCGAGCAGCCCCCCTTCATCTAGTTCAGTATTGCGAGCATTTACGCTGAAGGTTACCGCAAGAAGAAACCCGTAGGTTTCGTTGTACTGAGCTTCGATTTTCGGTGGTTCTCCTTGCCATTTGACTTTGTCTGTTTCTTGCCATGTCGCTTTTTTCAGATCTCCATGGGGCTCGGAGATAGCGTCCGTGACTTCAATGTTTCTGGTCCTGATGAATGCCTCCAACTTCTTCACGTCGATTTTTTTATTGATCTTGACCCGCACAGTCAATGCGCCATTCGCTTGTTCGCCCAAGTACGCCATCAACTTCATCAACGCAATGGAAACACAAAGCAACCACACCATGTTGATAAAGAACCACAGCATGGGGACAGAAATAATAGGGTCCACTATCAAGCTGTTGACCCAGTCCGGCACTGTGATATTTAACGTGCCACCCGACAGGCGGTCGACAATGTCGAAGGCAAATGACCCTGCCAAAATTACTTGCATGACTTCGAGCGATGCGGACGCGCGTTCGTTTGCAGCCGATGCATCGACCAGGTACTTGGTATTGGCTTTGATGTCTAGCAGGCACAAGGTGTGCAACCCGTGCTGCCGATTGATCTTTATCTTTTCGTAGTAGCTCGTAGGCTGCGTTTCATCGGAGCTGCCGTCGCGGAAAAAACATATCGAAATTGTTTGGCCGTAGTTATACAGCTGCAACCCGCAGCAGCCTATCGCGCTCATGATACATGCGTTGTGAAAAACTTGCACTTTGATCCCCAACGCCCGCGCCCTCAGCGCCAGGTCTGTATGGGTCGTCGCACAGTACGGGTCCCCTACGACCAGGAAGGACACATTTTTTGTTTTCGCGGCGTTCAGAATGAGGTCAGCCTCGGATTCTACACGTGTCCGATCAGCCAATTCCACTTTCTTACCATAATACTCCTCCAGCTTATCCGTTTCCACGCCAAGAATTGACGTATAGGCCTCCAAAAACACCCTATCGCTCTTTCTGATGGCCGCCAGGCCGTTCACTGAAACGTCTTTCTCGTCACCCAAACCCAGGCCTACAAGAAAAAGTGGCATTGTCGTTCAACTTTATTTGCAGTCGTCAAACAGATATTCTGGAAATAAAAAATTCTAAATTTATTCGTCCTCTAATATCAGCTCGTCAAAGTATTTCGACTGCGCCAAATACCTTTGCTTCAAGGAGATTCATGATGGCTAAACTGGTTTCCATATCGCACTTATTGTATTACCGACACGTACAAAAATGCAAATCATTTTAAAATGTGTATAGTTTTTTTTCGCGAAGAAGAAGAAGAAGAAGAAGAAGAAGAGAAGAAGAAGAGAAAGAAAAGAAAAGAGGCAAAGCAGGCAGCAACAGCAGAGGACGCCGACGCGGGAAAGGAAACATACGTGGAGAACCCGGGTGATGCTGGCACCGAGGGGGCAAAACCAAAACCTCCCCCAGCGATAGAACGGCGCGTTTCTAGTTCATGGGCCGACATGGCCGATGAAGATTGAAGATTGAAGATTGAGATGAGGGTTTCTACAGCGTGGGCTCGTGTACATTTTTCCAAATTTGAAATAAAAGAGAGAGAGAGAAGTAATAAAATATACGACCCCAAAAAAGCACTATAAGAATTAATCTAAAAATCACACATGGACTGTTTCATTTACGAGCGAGACATCGTATGAGGAAGTTGACTACGGGTCTTTTGGCATCGACGCAAATTCAGCTTTCTCATGTACCGCGAAAATGAATCTGCTCCTTTTGACCATTAGAGGTTTACGTTCCTTCATGTACTGCGAACTTATCTCTGCTTTTGTGGTTTTACTAATCAATATACCCTTGTCACTTAGTGTTGACTATCATTCTCACATCATGTACTCCATGCATGGTCCGGATCGGTATGTGGATTGGCAATGCTTTCAAATGGCCCGTAATCAACTTCCTCATCCGATATCTCACTCATAGATGACTCATTCCTTGTGTGATTTTCCAAGCAGCGGCGTAAATGTTTTAGAGGTGCTCGTTGTCTGTCTTGTAAATCAGTCAAGGGATTGTCGTTTGTGAATTGGGATGTCGGGGGAGGGTCGTTTGCGTCAGTTTCGGTCTGCAATACTTAAACACAAAAAAATATCTACTTATAACTCCTAAAAAACAGACCTAATTCAGACAAGAGAAGAATTTCGTCGTACAATATTAATATGTGCAAATTAAATTACTTTGTATTTACGCGAGAGGAAATGTGCGTGTTTTAAAGAATGCAAGGCCGTGTTTACTTTTCTCCGTTCAACAACGTTCACACACACACTAGGCGTGAATTTACAAAAACACTCAGCCCCTCACCGCAGCAAGTGCCACTCTGGTAAAATCTATCATGTTAGGAGACGCTTGAAAATCGACTACCGCGTTTGCCAGCGCTTCGTGGTTGGCATTGTCATGAAACCACATTGGAGTGACGGCAGAATTCCACGGGGCTCGAATGACCGACTTTTCTACGTTCGAAAATAGTAGCGTGTTATGAATCTGCCCGATCCCACTTTGAATGTCCGTTGGGCAGTGGCCGATGTAACCCCCCCAGGAGCACGCAGTCACAAAGTACCCTAAACCCGTCGGGGCATTGACGCACACGGAACCATACTTCAAGTTTGCAACCGCCGCTTCGCAAGCAATTGGCTCGCGCGCGATCAGATCTGGGGGCATGAATATAGCACAGCTCAAGGTTCCCCAGACTTTTTCATTGCAAAACGTTACAGCTTGCTCTAAAAAATCAGCATCAGATTTGGAAGGGACGACGATTTCCGTCATTAAAGCGGTCCACGCCTCGTTCCTGCATGTATGGTTGCACGCAGGGCTGTCTGATGACACCCCTTCAATAATTGTCCAAGGCAACACACCATCGCTTGCTTTGCCTCCATTAAAGTTTGAGATTTTTTGTTCTGCGTAGGCTGCTCGAAACTGCTCTAATCTCGATGCAGCGCCGGGATAATACGCGGAACGTGACTGGGTTGCTTGTAAATGCTTCCTGACGGCGTCGACAAAATCTTTCCTCTGCGGCCAATGGGCAGAAACGATTATATTTTGTGCTGCGAGGCAATTATAGTGCCCGTTGTGCACACACATGGATACCACTGCGCGGGCGTGAAAGTCTATGTCAGCAGCATTCCATTTACCGGGGCAGATTATGTACGGGGTCGAGCACCCTAACTCGGCCATGAACGGCTTGCTCAGGTTGAGTTTGTTCAATTTCTTGTTTGTTGCAATCATCTTTTTAAGGGACGGAACAGGGTTCTCGCCAAGTTTCGGTCCAAACTGTATTATATCATATGTTTTGTCTGATCCGGTCATGTGAATGCCGTCTATACGAGAATCGTGAATAAGCTTTTGCGATTCCGAAATGCCGCCATAGCAAAACTGAACTATCCCAAGCTCTACTAGAGGTGCAAAGGCTTTCTCCATGTGCGTCTTCAAATAATCGTTTACTGGGTTGATTTTGCAAACAAGTGCACAACCGACGGCAAAGACCAGGTGAGCAACATCGCAACCTATCACGGTCGCCTGGTTACCAGCACCAAGAAGAAGCCAAGTTTCTGCTGGGTTGTCGATGGGATTGCTGACCTCCGGCGTCTCTTTGAACCATAGTTCCCCTTTGTACCCCGAAAAAAGCATGTGCTGGTAAAAGCCTCGGGGAAAGACGGTGGCCTTTGTCCTCCCGCCTTTTGTCGAAGTGCTCGTTGGCTGTTGCAAAAGGCCAGATGGGCCTGATGCCGCGATGACTTCGAGCGTCTCTGCGAGTTCACGAACAGTCCCAACGGTAGCACTCCACGCGATCGTTTCTTCCCCCCGCCCAGTCTCGTAACTACCCTTGTATTTGATGGTATCGTCTACAATACTAACGGTTGCTTGCGCGCAACTTTTCGCGCACTTTCTCGCCAACTGAGCACGTTCGGCGGCCGACATGTTCTTCAAAGTCTGGGAACCGCGAACTGCCCCCTCGACCATCATATTGATAGCCTCGTCGCTTAGGCTTTCTTTGGGTTCCATAGTCGTCGGCAGTGTTGCTAACATTTTTTGGTGCAAACCTGCGCAGTTACTACGTTGCGAAACGTCTGCCCCGCTCCGACCAAAGGCGTAACTGAGGCCCCCGACCAACGGAGTGCTGAGCGATCCAAGGGCTGAGTTTAATAGGTTCATTTCTGTTGATTGTAGGTTTTATCAGAACGTGCTGTCTAATCTGATGTATTATTTTAATTTTTCCGCTTCGTTCAACTTGGTTTCATTTTTTCGATTGATTGTTTGTTTGTTTGGTAAGGGTTAGGAAATAGACGAAGTATTAATTATATTATTTTTGGATAATAATAATAATAATTATTATTCGTACATATTTATTTTTAATACAACTACTACTACTACGAATATTTGACTTCGGTACATGTACCGTACCTTGTACAGGTAATATTACCAGGTACCAGGTACCGCACTGTTCGAACTGTACACAAAAACACAGTGGAAAAAAGTGGAAGCAGCAACAAAGAAGAGGGAGAAAAAAAAAAGAAGAAGAAGTACCACCACAGCAGTACATAATAATAATATAATAAATAAGAAGTGGAAAAAACAAAAATAAGTAAGTATTAGTATAGAGTTGTTCAAATACATTCATTTTAAATACACACGAACTGTATTAGTACTGTTTCAGAAAGAATAAATGGATGCTTCATTAAAGGATATAGAGAAGAAAAGATAATCTGGAAACGGTTAGACCGTCGCACTTTTGGAACTGGAAGTATGGTGGGATTTGGAATCCTTACGGTCCAAGATGTCCTTGAGAGTGGGCACCCCGGCCTTGTCATCCTCGGTCTCGTGTTGTTGGGGTACTGCCTCATTCTGCTGACTCTTTCCGTTTTGGGATGTCTCAAATTGTATAGGCTGCAGGCGTTGCTCGCGAATGTGTGCATCGTAGCACCGTCAAATGTATTGTGGTCTGTTAGTTATGTTGTGTTGACGCCCTTTCGTTGGTTATGGATACGGTTAATGAACATGATGGTGACCAGGGTGGTCAGCCTGTTCACTGTTAAACCGTCGTTCAAAGAAGCAACGTTTGAGAAGCTGTTGAAAGCTTTTCCAATTGGTTACGGGGGAATCCTGTTCGAAAACATTATGGAAATAACCGAAGAAGAGGCCCGGGTTTCAATGCGCAAGCGCATCACTGAATTTCCGTTTCCGTTAATGAGAAAAGAGGTCAATAAATGTTGTACAAACAACCTACTGAACTCTTTCGTCTTTCGTTTGGTAATCGCCACGACAATTTTCCCTCTTTTAGGTTGGTGGCTGATTGGGTTTACGTACGTACCCTTTGTACCGGTATTCTGTAGAGATGCCACACCTAGCAGAGACGACAGCATTGGCGAAGACAAAGGGTCCAGCGTTTGCTTGGAAATACCGAGTTGCACGTTTCTCTCGCGAGCCCGTAAAGTTTACGACGATGATGCGAAGGGAAACCGTGCTTGTATCAACGAGTGACAAGTGGGAATGGAGGAGCTCTTCGGTCCAGGAATTCTCGGTGCCAAATGGAAAGTAACCCCAAATCTCAAAACAGGGCGTTGTCGTTTCTCCATGGAGGCAAATTCTGCGCTTCCACCTTTGTCATTACGCAACAGAACCAAGCCAGAGAAAGGGCAAAAACACGTTGAATTGGCCTACGAGGAATCGGCATAAAGACAAAACGATTTTTGTCACAACGCCGCCCGCCTGCCAGAAATGAAACTCTGTTCGGAGTAAAAAAAATCATCATCATCATGATGACTCCTCAGAAATGATCTGGTTAAATAAATTAATAATAATCCAAGTGATTCATGTCGCATTTTTTTAATAAAATTATTTTGGAAACCAACCCTTTTATTCGTTTTCCATTTTCTAATGTGTTTTGATAGGGATATATATTACATAGGCATATCATTGGGTTGGTTTCCAAAATAATTTTAAAATGCGACATGAATCACCACTTGGGCTGTGTACGTACGTACTGGTACGTACCAGTAACTATAAAATATAAATACTAGAAAACACAACGTCAGTCGTCGGGACGGGTAGGTATTTATTTATAGGTCGGTCGTCATTCATCAGTTATATTTTTTTCATATTTATATTACGCCTCGTGCCTCGTGCCTCGTACACAGCAGTATATTTTATATTAAAAAAATAATAATTAATAATTCTAAAAACAAAATAAAATCATCATCATCATCCATTATATATATAACTCCCGCGTGCCAATCCCCGCCACATCACGCCTAACTTTGACTAACGGTAGCCTGCTAATTACCTGTTATATATATATTTTTTTTTTTCTTCAACCAACAAAAAAAAAAGAAAGAAGAAGAAGGAGTTTCAAAAAATAATAAAGCAACCCTCCTGCCTTTTTTCAAGAATGAAACTAAATAGATACATAAATATTTACAAAGTTACAAACGATTTTCTAGTCGATAAAATCTATGTAGATTCTGATTTAAAACAATAAATTATTGTAAATAAACTAGGACTTTCCATGGATGGAAACAAGAACTGTATAAATATGTCCCTTTACCAAGAAGCCAAAGAAAGAAATGAAGAAAATTTTGGAAACCCAAATGAGCTGTCTAGCAAAAGAAGCAGCGTAAAAGTCAAACGAAAAGCGTCAAAGGGGCCAACAATTTTGGGCATGGGAAGCCGATCTGCATTTCCGCCTACCATGCCAAATCAAGTCTTATGCAAGCAAAACCAAAGAGCACATATGGAATGGCAACGCGAGCAATGGATGGCCCAGCGGGAACGCGCTTTAAAAAAGGGGTCAAAAGAGAGCTTCGATGCGAATACCGCCAAGGCTAGCGCAAAACCTTGTATTAAGGTTGCAGAAAACCAGACAGGCGAAATGGAAAAGGAAGTAGACGATTTGTTAGATTGGATTGGAGGAATCGACGCGAATTGGGAAGAAGTTGAAGAAGATATTTAGAAAGAAAATAGAAACGGATATAAATTTTGCAAATACTAGAGGTACAAATTTCATTTTTTATTTCTGAAGTAATAAAAAATAAATAAATTATGTAGTATGTTTTAAGAACTCTCATTTTAAGTAATAAATTTTACTTAACATACTTTAGAATTACAGAGAAAAAATGATGCATTTTTTTCTTAATTACAAAGACCTAAAGCGAATTACTTCTTACGTACGCCCTTACCTCTTACAGAAACAATTAAATTTTTGTTTTTAAATACTATTGACCTGATTAACTTCCTTCAAAAATTCTATTTCAAAAGAGCTGAAACGACAGCTTCCCGCGTTTGCCAGTGCCACGCGATCGTCACCACCCCCTCCCATGCGGCATATTTCCAATACCTTCTCGGCACTCGTAAATGCGCCCGGAAAATACCCCAACATTGCCTGTTGAAGGCTTACAAAACTCCCGAGCAAAATCCTGGTGCCATCCTCTCGCGCAGCACTGTTGTCGTCCGCAATTGCCAGGGCATTGCTTTGAAGAATGGCCCTCGCGTGTTTTATCAGTATAGTGCCTATTAATGACCCAAGGCCTGCCGCGCAAAACTCCGAACCGGTAGAGTCTAGCATTGGAAAGATGTTTTCAAAAAAGAAGGCCAAATCGTTGCACAGCAGCTGCAGACAGGGGTAAACAGGATCTACCAACTCTCGAAGCTGATGGGGTACCGCATTCAATCTCCAATGGCACCGTAAGCGGAGTGAAGCGTGGACGGCAAAAATGCATTTGCTCGAAAAAGATTGAAGTGCATCGGTCGAAAAGGCGTGGTTCGTGATGCCTGTAAACCGATCCCCCAAGGTTTCAATCTTAGATTTCAAATACACTAAACTAGTGTAAATGCAGGCCATGCAGTCTAACCCTTGGGTCATAGGAAGCAGCGTGCACCCTTCTGGGAAAAAATCAGACGCGAGACCATCGTCGGCCTTGCCGCAGTCTTGCGCGTGGCGCCCTGGACGACGAAGTGATTTTTCCATCAAATCGTATTCTAGTAAAGAAAAAGACCGGGCATCCATCGGGTCGGCATCCCCTGAATGCTCCAGCCCATGGGCCTGCTGCGTCAATTCAGCTTTGATACCATCGTCTACGTGATCCCTGGAAAAAAAACTTTCCAAAAACCGTTTGTACGTACACGTACAACCCGACTGGGGCATCGCAACGCTGTGGTTAGCTAGCCGCTTCACGGACCAGCAGTCTGCGTGGTCTTCAACCAGCCGTTTGCAGAGCCTCGAATAGCGGTCGACGGCACTTTGGATAGACTCTTGAAGAGAGCCAAAAAGAGTCCTGTTGAAGAAAAACCCCGGCTCGTTGACATGCGTATCCTTTGCGGTGATCATCCGGCCGTACCACGACTCGATCATCGCTACTAATTCAAACGAGCTTGCAAAGATCTTTACTTTCCCCCCGGGCACGCAAGCGTCCTTTGTACAGTTTGTGTCAAATGCAGCTGGTGCATCGCAGATCGCACTCATCTCGCTGATGATACTGCTCTTAACGCAGTGGGACAGCAAGTCATTCGTCCGGAGTACAAACGCCGAAATTGACTCTAATTCATTCCAGCTACTATAGGTTGAAGTGTTGCCACCACCGTGCATGCTCCATGTCTCCACCCAAGCGTCAATATCGGACGACAACTGCTTCACCATGGGGTTTACTGCGACGGCGTGGTACAGCGATGGTTCGCATATCAAGAGTGTAGAGAACTCGTCGTGTACTTTTTCTGGTGAAGCGAGGCGATTCGTCTTTTCCGGAGGGTCGTTTCCTCGATTAAATGGTGGGGAAGCCAGGGTCGGCCAGCCTTTGCAATTTGAAAACGAAAACAGGGATTCAGCGCGCAGCGGGTTTCTTGCCTCGCCAGGCACCGAGGGCGGGGTCTCAGCGTTCGAGCTCTTCGAGTAGTTTGCCCCATTGTCTTCGTAGTGGCGCTGTAAAATATCAATCAAATCCATCTGCACCGTGCTCCACACAAAGAACAGCAGCTGGTTGTCTTTGTTCTTCTCCTTCCACGACGGCGGCGGGACCCCACCCACGTCGACCCCGCGCTCAAGGCCGCCACCAATGAAAAAATACCAAAACCGTTCCATGTACACACGACAATCTCCCAAGAGGTCTTTCATGAGGTGGTAAATCAGCCATTGTCCATTATTCAAGTAATCTTGCTGGTTCCGAAAGGCGTACTTTCGCAACAAAGTACAGCAGCGATCATGGAAAAAGCGTTGAGCGTTTTGGGACACCTTCAGTTTATACAGCTCTTTTGTAATGCTTGTCTTTGGCTTAGGCCCTTCGCAGTTTTCTGAACCGTGGACGAAGAGAAGCTTATGAACAAGGGAAGAGAGTGTCCTGATTTTTTCCCGCAGTTCGGATTCATCCGCGCGAACATCTACTTGTTCGTACAGTAGCTCCCCCAATCTTTCATCTAGCTTGCCGATCAACATAGAGCGCTGCTTTTCTACGCTTGTTTTCAGCAGCTTAACAGAGACCACCAAGTCCATTTCTTTGCTTCCTGTGAACCGTAAGTTTTCTAGAATTAATTCGGTCGCTTTCCCAAACTCCTGTTTCTGCAAATACTTGGAGACCATGTTTTCACAGTTCTGGCAAGCCTTTATTTTCATTAGGTACCCCAGCGACGTCTCACACAGGTCTTGGTCAAACAGTAACGCGCGGATATTTCTCGACATGGTCGCCATAACAATTTTTGAATTCAGCAAGTTTTCCCTGTGCGCTTGAATTTTGTCCTTTACGCGGACGTACCCTGCTCTCGCGTTTACGACGTCCATGCAGCCGGCGACAAGTTGTCCCCTTTGCGTCTCTGTGAATTTCCTAATTTTGTTCTCCACATGATCCTTTTGTACCTTTAACTTCGCCAACGCACCTTCAATACTGTCGCACTCTTCCAAGTATTGGCACGCAGACGTTTCGTCGTCCCGAAAAAAGCAGGGGTGGACGGCCCCGTAGTACAAAGACGCTACAGCCTCGTCCGTCGCCATTAATATTAAGCGGTGTCAAGTTGGCCAAACAACTGTTCTCTGTTGTTTACATTCTTGGCATCCCACAGCTCCTTTGATAAAAAATGAACGCAGGTAGATTCATATAGGTTATTAGGTCGATAGATTCCTTTCATTTTCTTTCTTTCTTTCTTTCTTTCTTTCTTTCTCAATAGAGATATTTTATGTGAGTGATGATGATTTTCTCTTGTGTGTGTGTGTGATTTTATTTTTTATTGGTATTATTCTTTCACACAGGTATAATAAAATATAATAAATATATTGAATTCAATTCAATACTGTAGCTATATAAATGTATTGCAATTCGGACCCGTGTAATTACAATGTATTTAAATAGGCAACCACAATATACTTTAATAATTGATAACGGGTTATCAATAATATACAATAATAGAGGGGAAATTGAACAAGTAATTCATATTTGTATTAAAGATATAGGAAATAGTTTTATCTAAGTATACAATTAAATCTCAGCAGGAGGAGAGCGAGAAAGAGAAAAAAAGTGAATTAGTTTAGCTATAGCAGTAGATGATACAGTACTACACTACTAAAAATACAAACACAGAAGCAATAATCTTTTTTTTGAGTTTTGGTTTCGTTAACTGTATAGTTAGTTCCAAAGATCGCGGTGAAACAGTAAGGAAAGCAGTGGTGGTACCCAATCAAATTCATCGTTGCCCACCCATATAACAAGTTCCTACCACGACGCGAGCTCAGTCTTCCTCATCTTCTATACTTCCTAGGAAGTCACCTGCCATTTTGCCTACAGTCGACCAGCGCCCTTCTTCCCGGTCCACGGTGATCAGTTGGACTCGGACCTTACTACCTTCTTTGATTTCGCTGAGTTTGTCGGGGGACATCCATGATTCGCGTGCGGCGTCGAAATCCGGCTCCCCATCGTCGAACATTTGAAGCCGACTCACAAATATTTCAAAGGGGCCAGCGTGCGCAACAATACCAAGGTGGTTACATCTAGCAACCTTCGCATCTATAACCTCATTCACAAACGGACGGAACATAAGGGCTTGGAACTTCACCTGAAAAATTGCGTATCCTGTCCCCTCTTGAATTTTCCCCCTCGCGCCCCCAGAATTTACCTGAAGAATGCACACGCAGTAGCCTCTTCTCTGAATCTCCTTTTGCAGAACTTCTAGCTCGAGTGTTCGCTGCAGTTCCTCCCCCAACTTCCTCCCGAACGACTGCGGGTGCAAGCGCAAGGTTCGTGTCTGCCACAGCTTGTAAAACATGGCGGTGGTATATGTGAATGTGTGTATAGAGAAAGAGATGAAAACAAGAGCGTCCCTGTTGAATATATTCCACACCAAACAGTCACCAATAAACAATTACCTAATTCAAATGCACTTCATCAATTTCTGGAAAATCTTATTATCTACTAAATGTATATCTACAGGATAATATGTATGTATAAAGTCATCAATTTTGTTAAATAATAAAATAAAATTATTATTTTTTATTATTATTATATTGGAAGAAAAAAAAAGAATGAATGAATGGCTTTTGTTGTTGCTCCATTCGCTTCTTCTTTTATTTCTTCTTTTATTTCTTCTTCTTCTTTCTTCTTCTTCTTCTTCTTCTTTTTTCTTCTTCTTTTTTCTTCTTCTTCTTTGTTCTTCTTCTTCTTCTTCTTTCTTCTTCTTCTTCTTTTTTTCAAGGTCTATCTATATAGAAGAAGGATTTCAGTTTGTATGCTATGTCTATATAAAACATATAAAAATACAAATTAGTGGGGCACCACCGTTGGACCACGTCCTTGGTTGCGTGAGATACACACAAGAGGATAGGACGGACTATATTTAGCTTTTGGTTGGCTTTCGTCCTTCTTCTTTCTCTTTCTCTTTCTTTTTTTCTCTTCTTCTTCTTCTATTCTCTTTTCTTCTTATACTTCTTCTTTTTTTATTATTTGTATTATTATTATTATTAAATAAAAATCATCTTCTTGTTGTATGTAAGTAATTAATCTCTGGACACAAGGCTTGGTCAAAAATTGTTCCAAGTTGATTTGGATTGGATGCACGATTTGAACAGCTTTCAAACACTATTTCTTGAACATTGATTGTAGATAACTAGGGTTAAAATTCTACCGTTTTACGTTTCCCACGAACGATCGAGACACGAAGACGAGCTCAGCGCGGTATTTATTAATAAATCACACATTCAAAACATGGTATTCATCAGCGCTTTTCTTATTACTTTTCTAGAATATTTTTCGCACTTAGCGTTTGCGGGTGCACTATATGACGTCGCTGGGTTAGTAAAATTTCTGCAGCATGGGTTTACTGCAAATGTTATTTCATTTGCAATAGGAAATTTGGCATACTATAGATATGGGTCCATTCCGTTTGGAATTCTTTCTACACCTTCCTTTGATATACCGATTGCGGCAAATTTAGCCCAGGAGCTTTCACAGTGTACTGAAAACAATAGCGCACTTTTGTTCCCAACATTTGTGCTTTGCTTGCTGGCAATTAATTTTGTAGTGGGAATTGTATTTCTCGTCGTTGGTTATTTCAATTGTTCAGTATGGGCGCAATATATTCCAAATCCAGTAGTTTATGGGTTTCTCAGTGGGAATGGTGCACTGCTCGTCATCACCGGACTTCGTACCGCTGGAGCAAGACATTTGAATATAAATATACTTGATCCAAAAAGCATGGAACTCTTTCATGGTACAACAGCAATAATTTTAGCTGGCCTTCTACTTTTGACCACACAGATGAAAGAGAAAGATTTCAGCATGAAAGCTGATTATGCCTTCCCATTTTTTATTAGTTTATCTATTTGCATTTTTTATGCATGCTTGTTTTTTTCATCTTTTAGTGTTGAAACTGCTAGAGAATTGGGGTGGCTATACGCTCAAGGGAATCGGGAGACGAATGTTGGCCACGATTTTATAGATGCCTTACAAAGTATATACGATGCGGACGTCTCTGTGTCATGTATTACCAAGCATCTTCCTTCACGATTAATTTCAATTTCAATTTTGCTATTATTTGGGCAGGCTATGCGAACTGTCGGGGTTGAAATTGCCACGGCGACAAATGCAAATTCTTCTTCGGATATTAAAGTAACAGGCACATCTATTCTTGTTAGTGGGATGTTTGGTGGGCGCACATTGCTTCTTAGCACTGCATCACTTTTAAATTTTCGTTTAAACTCTTCGCATTCCAGATATGCAACTTTGTTGTGTACAATAATAAGCTTGGGGTTTCTCTTTTCAGCAAAGTACGTGATCCCTTATATCCCAAAGTTTATTTTTGGAGGGTCATTAGCTTTTATGGGATTCGACCTTTTGCGCAGCTCGTTATACAAACCCGTGCTTATTGCATGTTGGTTTGATCGATTGGTTTTGGCGTCGGTATTTTTGACATACATATGTTTTTCCCCGTTGTTTTCAATTTTACTGGGAATAGGACTTACTGTTTCGGCATTTATCCATCAATATAGCATCACATCTTCGAGAGCGACTGTATCGACTCTATCGCGGCATTTACAATTTGGCCGACCATCAGGCAATTTATACAACTCGTGGCCTACGCCTCATTATCATGTCTTAAAGACATATGGGCATCAGATTTTGGATTTTCAATTCTCTGGGTATTTGTTTTTTGGCAATGTAGTTGATCTTCTCAAACGAATCGAATCGTTTATAGCCCAAAGCTATATAGAAGCCAAATACAACGACAACGAAAATGCAAACAAATGCGATGCCCTTCGTAGTGGCGATAATCCATATAAATATTACAGCAGCGAGAAGAAAAAAATGCGGAGAAGGGTCCTATTTCAATCGCGCCATCAGAATATAAACAGCACCGACGTAGACGATAAAATAATCCTTCTTAACTTTACACAAGTGTCGGGTTGTGATTTCACAGCAGTGTCTAAAATATCCAAATCAATACAGACAATTCAAACTCAAAAAAACACACAAGCCATTTTTGCCGGTATTGACGCTCACTTGTACATTCAGTTTCGCAAGACTCGTATTATAAATCAAATTTCAATCAGCAACCAGCCTTATCCATACATCGAATCCGAAAAACTTCACTTTAGCAATAGTGCATTTTACAATATCCCGATATGGAAATACAAGGAACTTCAAAAACGCTATCTTATATGCTGCCGGCAGAAAAAAAATTCTGAGTTTACTGTGCAGTGTTTCATCAAATCACTAAAATTGCCTGTCAAACAAGTAATTGTAAAGAAATTAATCGCGGCCGCATCTGTATTAACTAGGAGGGAAAGCGGGGAGCCATTCGAAAAATTGTTTTCTCTTTTATTCAATACTTTAGGGGACAAGAAATTTCTAAGTGTGATATCCGGTGTGGAATACACAGAAAACGTTTTCCCGTTTGTTTCGCATGCCATGCATTGGGGTGAGAGAATGATTTTGAACAGTTTCCCCGAATATATCAAAGCTAACATTTATATGAACAATGATTTTGTGCCACTGATACTGTCATTGAAGGATGCCTGTGAAGATTTACCAAAGCCAAAGATGATAGGGAAAATGTCTAAGGTTGTAAAATCACATGATAAAATATCTTATGGAATGGCCGTTAACAGTGTGCACTGTGGTAGGGCACAAATCGTTAACATTGTTATTTCAGCTTTGATGCGTCTAGATGTGTTCGACTTCTCTGTAAAAGTAGATACAATTGAATTTGTGTTGAAACTTCTTCAAAATGGAAAATTATTCGAATTGATTCCGGGACAAAAATTAGGCCCATGTGCAGAACTCGGGGCAGTATATTTGGTACTAAAAGGCTCGTTATATGTACGTTATGAAAATTGTGTAGATTTTATGCCGAACATCATTTGCCAAGGGTCTTTTTTTGGAACTTCAGAATTTTATAAAAAACGCGTATTCAGACTTAGGTGTTCCATTTATGGTGGTTATGAAAGAAATAACATCATAATGAAGTTTCCATACCACAAACTTCGATACTTAGTCTCAATGGATCATAAGGTCGCCGAATTCATTCATATTTTGGCATGTAAACAATTTATAGCCTCCATGACTACTACATCAGCGCAAATTCTAGGTTCTATTTCGCCAAAACAAACACTCCGTAATGATACTGTGTTTAAAAGTCTTTCTTTTTAGACGGGAAAAAATATAGGGGCTGTGGTCTACAGAAGAGATGTAGTAAATAGCACATTCATTTTGTGAAGGGCAAGAATACCAAACTGCTGTACCCAAGCAATACCACAATGTTGATTTGGTCGGACGAGTTATGTTGGTGGCGTTTCATTGTTTTTGACAGGATATATAATTGTACTTGAAATATATTCTATTACTACAACAACTGTGTGTCCTATTCTTTAAAAAAAACGGAGAAATGTAGGACCAGGTTAAAAGTGCGCATTAAATTCTCAATTCCTCGTTGTGTTGATTATTTTACCTGGTACCTGTTCCGAACAGGTAAACAAACCTGTACGGTACGGCACGGCACGGGCGTCCCCGTTGTCCCACATGTTGCTCTTCTATATTTGAGTAAATATATTAAAAGTACCTCCGGCACGATGACCCTGCTGGTTTTAAGGGAATTATTTGTCTATCAAAATATGCATGTTCGTATTTTTTAAGGACAAATTACGATAAAATATGATTTGTAAACATCCCTTGAAATATATTCTAGTGACATTACAGTATACTCTTCTATCCCTTGAAATATATTCTAGTGAGATTGTGTACTTTTAGATTTGGTTAAAATGTAAACACATCCCTTGAAATATATTCTAGTGAGATTGTGTACTTTTAGATTTGGTTAAATGTAAACACATCCCTTGATATAGGCTATATGTATTCGTATTCTAGACTAGTGACATTGTACTTTTAGATTTGGTTAAATGTAAACACATCCGCTGTAATTCCATCAATAGTAATGCTTTATTTTTTACATTAATGTTTATACGATTTCATAGTGATGTATTGTTCTAAATCGCTGATGATATTTCAATATACAAAAGATAACAAAATGGTGTTTCTAATTATATATTACAATATTATCTTTATGTACATAATTTGTTGTAATTCTTGTAAAATAACAAATCGTTGATGATATTTCGATATATAATACATCACA
>JACLAC010015041.1_pt1 | contig 19245 bp, 16 predicted proteins | sample 8027881 | NCBI WGS metagenome assembly JACLAC01 (sample SAMN15725517, study PRJNA655200) | protist metagenome | isolation source: fluorescence activated cell sorting (FACS) single amplified genomes of... | place: Spain: Blaines Bay Microbial Observatory, Mediterranean Sea | collected 2016-01-19 | reverse complement strand
ACTTGTTTTGTTACAACGATGGTTTCATCTAAATTCTGTTGTTGTTGTTGTTCTTGTTTCCTTGTCGCATTTTTCTTCTTCTTTTTTTTTGTTTCTTTTATTGTTAAAATAGTCGAATCATTTAATAATGTACCTTTTGTTTCATTATTATTTCCAATATCCAAACCCGTTGTTGGTTCAACTGTGATAGGTGTATTATCGTTCTTTCGTGCTTTTGCTTTCTGTTGTGCTTCAACTTGTTGTTGTTTTGCGGCAAATTTTTCACGTTGCTTTTTAAATTCAAGTTGTAATTGATTTATTTCAGTTGTTAATAAATCATTTTGTTTGATTAAATGTTGATTCTTTATTTCCATTTTTGAAATAATATCATTTTTATCATTAATACTTGTTTGTAATGTTGTATAATCGATTTTCATATTTTTAATTTGATCCGATAATTTTTGACGTTGTGCACGTGCATCTTTTGCTGCTTGTATTGCTTTATGTAAATTTTTCTTTAATTTTTCATTTTGTTGTTTTAATTGATTTGTACTTTTTGGTGTTGTTGTTGTTGTATTTTTTTCGTGTTCATTATTATTATTGTTATTTGATATTGGAGATTGTGAGGACGATTTATTATTATTAGTATCACTTGATGATTCAATATTATCTGGTGATTTTTTTGTACTTGTTTTTGATGGTTTTTCTTCTTTTGGTGTTGTTATTTTTAATTTACGCTTTGCATTACTAGGTTTTACTGTGTTTGTATTTGTAGCTGTTGCAGGTTTCTTCTTCTTATTGTTTGTACTTTTTTTAACTGTATGTTCATCTTTTAACCACCAATCCTCGTCGTCTTTTTTTTTATTATTATTATTATTATTATTTGATATTGATTTAGTAGAAGAGGAAGATGATGAACGTGATATAGATTTCATAGCTGATGATGGTGGAATTGGTGTCATATTACTTTCAAAAAAATCTTCTTTTTTCTTTTGAGTGTTGTTATTGTTGTTGCTCTTGTCATCAGTAGTTGTTTCATTTTGTTCTAATTCATCAAATGCTTTTTGTGCTGAATCTACTACATTTGAAAGTGTTTTCCATGGTGTTGACCAGTCCATTTTTTCGTCTTTTCTATCACACACACACAATATATATATATATATATATATATATACTAATTATACTATTTATTGTTTTCACGCACACACACACAAGTGTTATTAACGAAGGGTATGTATCTATCTACGGCTGTAACTTGCACTCTCTTATGTTCACTCTCACTTTGCCTCCATTCATCTTTCTCTCTATATACTTGATTTATTCAACTTTACGGCACAACAAAACACGTTATAAAATAGACCGATTTTTATTTTTTGGGATATATTGAAATTTAAGGGTTTTGTATAAAATTTGGTCCTTTTGATAGTTGCTACTTGATAGAAATATAATTAAATACACTACACGTATAACAAAATTCAATGAAAGTAGGTTCGGATACCTTTCACCCCACTTATAGTACTACCGTCGTGTTTTATATTTTTATTTTTTTATATTTTTAAGAGGTTTGTTACTCTTTTACTCTTTTGAAACTCTTTGGTTTTTCTTTTTTATTTTTATTCTTTTTAGTTATAAGTATTTCTGTATATGCGTGTGTGTATCTAATATATATGTGTAAGTCTGTGTATCTTTACTTACGCCTCTTTTTTTTGTGCTGAAAGTTTCTTTTTTCTATTTTTTCGTCTCCTCGTTTTTATTTTCTAATATTAACACTACGTATTATTGGTTTTTAGATATTGTTGGGCCTGATACTGTTATTATTATTTTAGATATTGTTGGGCCTTATTGTATTATTGTTTATTGTAATTATAATTTTGTTTGCATGATGCGTATGTTATTAAGTCGTTCATCCATTGTTCGTTGTTTTAGTACCCCTATTGCATCCATAACATCTCTGTATTTGTATCCCATTATTAGGTACTCTTTCATGGCAATTTGTATGGCATGTTGTAAGTCGTTAAACTGGTCTTCGTGTGCATCCGGTGATTGTGTATGTATTCGTATTAGTGTGCCTATTAATGTGCCTCGTTTTGTTGTACTGCTATTGTAGCTTGTTGCTGGTATTACTTTTTTCAATTTTAATTTTGTATCATTTATTATTTCAGTTTCATTTTTTGATAGGTGTCGTATACGTAGATCTGTATCATTATTTATTAAGCTTATACGGGTTTCTAGAAAATCAAATGAACCATCTTCATTCGCATCTCACACGAATACACGATTAAGAGGGAGTTGTTTCTGTAAATATAGTTGCTACTTGATAGAAATATAATTAAATACACTACACGTATAACAAAATTCAATGAAAGTAGGTTCGGATACCTTTCACCCCACTTATAGTACTACCGTCGTGTTTTATATTTTTATTTTTTTATATTTTTAAGAGGTTTGTTACTCTTTTACTCTTTTGAAACTCTTTGGTTTTTCTTTTTTATTTTTATTCTTTTTAGTTATAAGTATTTCTGTATATGCGTGTGTGTATCTAATATATATGTGTAAGTCTGTGTATCTTTACTTACGCCTCTTTTTTTTGTGCTGAAAGTTTCTTTTTTCTATTTTTTCGTCTCCTCGTTTTTATTTTCTAATATTAACACTACGTATTATTGGTTTTTAGATATTGTTGGGCCTGATACTGTTATTATTATTTTAGATATTGTTGTAGGTATCTAGGTATTTAAGCCCTATTTTAATTTATTATTTATATTATAATATACAACAGCTCAAGCAGTGGAACAAGTAGTGGCTCAGTAACACAAATTGCTTCAACTTTTTTTTTAATATTGTTGGATATTTTCAATTGATACAACTTTTGTCTCAATTCTTTCAATTTCCAATATTCTCCAAACTTTCCCTGTTTAACTTGGGCTTTTTCATAATCCTCTACCATTTTTGTGTGCAGTTTTTGGTACTCTTTTGCCTTCTGTTCTCTTTTTTCATTGTTTGCTCTATCAATTTCTTCTTGCAATTGTTTTCTTTTCTCAAGCAAAACATCTGCAAGTAGTGATTCAGGTGAAAATGTACAACAACAAATTTCAAAAAAATGTACAAATGAATATGCATACTTGGATGATCCAGAAAACAATTTAGCAGTTAAAAAAGGGAAACTAATTGAAGAAAAATTGGACCAATTAATCAAAAAGTACAACAAAGGTTCTGGATCAAAAGTGTTAACTAAAGAACAAAAGAAACAGGTTCAAAGTACAATGCATTTAGAACAATGGGACCGGCTATTGTATAAAACCATAACTGCAACATATTCAAAAATAAAAAAATGGGCAAAGTGGTGAACAACAGTGGTGGTGGAAGTTTACCATTCAATATAGACACTGGGTCACCAGATTTCTGCATCATGCATGGGTTGGCAGAAGAAAAGGAATATTACACAGGACTATGAGGTAAAGTGTGTCAAAGAGAATCCAAATGGATTACAGGGATCTCATACAATGACCATAAGTGTATTAAATAATAATGCAAACAAAGTAATACAATTAACAAAACAAATGGAACAACAGTTTATGGGACATAAGAGATGCAAAACCATGGTATCCATTTCCATATCTGCAGGCATCAGTACAGGGTGTTGTACAACTTTGAAGATTTGCATACAATTGGCAACTTGCATCAACATATGCATCATTTCATGACTAAGGATCATCAAGTTAGGGTTTATGAGGATATGATCAATGACAATTTTAAGCAGATAAATATTGATGAATTGGAGGAGGTGCCAGAATTATTGAATATTAGCTTAGATGTTTCTGCACCATCTGGGGCTTGTGGTGGAGTGTAGATATTATAGTGTTTCTTTCTGAGCGTCGTGTGTTCCGACTAGTGTTTCTTCAAGGGTTATATATTGTTATAAATAGCATACATTTACCATTACATCATCATCAATAACATTGATGATCGATTATAACATCATTGATTACTATTAATATATATACTTATTGACTTATTTGATTGAGAGAGAGATTGAGAGAGAGATTGATAGAACCCAACACAGAGAGAGAGAGATTAGTAGAATACAACAACCATGTCATCATTAACCACCGACGATAATAATAACAGTAAAAAGGAAGAGGAGAATAATGTGAATAACAATATGACTCTTCAAAATGATCCAGTGGATATGAGAAGTATACATGCATCTGGATTAAATACACCTGTAAAAATGAATAATAATAACGATGATGAGGAAAAGAAAAATTTGGAACCAACCAATAGTAATAATAACAACAACAACGGTTCAAAACAATCGGCAACATTAGTAATGAAAACAGATGGAGGCTTATACACTCCACCAATTGAGAAAAAATTAGGTGTAAGTTATTTATGTATATATATATAATTCATTCAAGATTCTTCTATTTATTATTATATTTATCAAAATTGAATAATATGTCAACAAATATAATAATATTTTTTTAGCATATTATTCTAACAACAACAACAATATATATATATATATACACACACACACACACACACACACAAATAGGAACCTGTAATATCCGTACATAATTTAAAAAAAGAATATCGTTTACCTGGTAGATCGGATGCTGTCACGGCTTTGCGTGAAATTAATATCCATGATAATAGTGAATTTTATTCCATACGAAAAGGTGAATTTGTTATGATACGTGGTGCAAGTGGTGGTGGAAAAACGACATTATTAAATTGCATTGGATTGATTGATAGTCCATCTTCTGGTAAAGTAAAGATATTGAATACCGATATTGATATGGCTGTTGCAAAAGATTCATTTTTAACTGAAATACGATTAAACAAATTAGGATTTGTCTTTCAAACATTTAATTTATTAGCTACCTTTACTGCATTGGAAAATGTTGAATTACCAATGTCAATACAAGGTAAATTATCTAAAAAAGAAATGAAAAAACGTGCTATTAAATTATTAACAATGGTTGGATTAGAAGATAGGTTGGATCATATACCATCAGGTAAGTTCATATATATATATATATATTCCTTCTTGTTATAAGCATATTATATAGCAACATATATACGACGACAAAGACATATATATATATACTAACATTATTGAATATATATATCTATATAGAATTAAGTGGTGGTGAACAACAACGTGTTACAATTGCACGTGCATTAGCAAATGATCCAGAAATATTATTATTAGATGAACCAACTGGTGATTTAGATACAAAAAATACATTGGAGATCATGGAATTGTTATTAACCGTCAATCAAATTGGTAAAAAAACATTAGTAATGGTAACGCATAATGATGATTTAGAATGTTATGCTGATAGGATTTTGTATGTCAGCGATGGTCAATTTGTGAAACAAGCAATTAATCAAAAACAGGTAACATTAGATTATGATAAATATGTTGCACATTTGAAAAAGAAAATGCATGGATAATTAATTTCTTATAGGAGAGTGTCCAGTCGGCGTGAAAGCCACATGGGTTTCTCTAAAAAGGTCGAATTAGAGAGAGAGAGAGAGATACTGTACTTTATTCTGTTGGCATGTAAGAGCACGCGAGAGAGCGAGAGAGAGATGAGATGAGAGACGAAAACCTGTAAATAGTCACGACGATCACACAGCAGCAGTGTATTAAAAATATTTTAAAATATTACTTCATAAGCTGTACACAAAAATTCTTTTCTTTTTATTATTAATACATGCATATATATATGATATATAGTACGAGTATATAATACGTAATATTTTTCAAGATTTTAAATTAGTCCTCTACTATTTTCTGGAATGACTACCACCTCCTTCTTTTTCATTTTAACACATGATGATGATGCATCGCACCTAAGATATGTATCTTTGATAATGTATTGATAGATACATGATGTGATGGTAAAGAATGATGATCATCTGGTCCATGAAATTCTATTCGTTTATTATTTTTAGTTTTAATAACAACTGTATCATTATTACCACGTCGTCGTTTATTATGTTTCTTATGGTAACTTCCTAATTTATTGTTCTTTTTACGTTTTATATTACCAAATTTGTTTTGTATTTGTTCATATTCATGTTCTAATTGTTGACGTACTTGTTTCAATTCGCTACTACTTAATTTATCACCATCTTGATCAATAGCTGTTGTATTATTAATGTCAATAGATGGAGATCCATGTTGTTTTTTCTGTTTTCCTTTTTGTATTAATGGTATTTTCAATGAATCTGCTTGATATCTTGCAATGACACTAATACTACTATCATCTTCGTTGTCATCCTCTACTTCTTCTATGTCATCCTCATCTTCTTGTGGTATGGAATGTTCTTTATGGTAGCCTGTATCTGGCAAATGCAATTGTAAGGTTGTACCGTGTTTATCTACATGTTTCATTGCATAAAACATTGGTTTCTTTTTCTTCAATAAAGAAGCCAAAGTAGGCCGTTCACTTTCATCATTAGTAGAACCATTATTATTTTTTTTGTTCTTCCTCTTCTTGAAATTATTTTTATGATGTTGTTTTAATTTAATTAATGCATATTCTTTTTTATCTTCTAAATATTGAAATGAACGATCGTTTCTAGTATCTTGATTGATTTCTAATTTTCCAAATAAATCACGTAGTAGTGTATAACCTTTATGTTTACGTTTCCATGCTGGTTGTATATTACCAATTGTTTTTAACCCAGGCATATCATTATAATCCAGCATATTGCTTTCATTATTAATTTTCTTTTTTCTCATATTATTTTTTGTATTATTGTTGTTTGTTATTGTTGCGTGTCGACGATTATTGTGGTGGTGGACATGTGGTTTGAGATGTCTACGATTTGGATGACGATTAATTGGTACCTCATGTTTTGGTTTAGGTACATCATATACATTATCATTCCAGGTTGGTTTTATTGGAGATGAATTAATTATTGTTTTGTTTTTATTACTCGTATTATTATTTGGATATCCTATACGTTTCAAATGCTTATCTTGTTTTTTCTTATTATGTTTCAATAAACGTTGTTGACGTTTATTTGCAACTTTTGTTGATAATGGATATAATAAGTGATTTTTCACTGGAGATATATCCAAGTCGTTGTTAGATTTTTTTAAACGATGTGAATTAATAACAGGGGATGTAGATGATATAAACGTTTTAGATGATTCCATTTGTTGTTTTTTTTCTTTCTCAGACATTATTTTTGTTCTTTTCTTTAATGGGCTAATAATCGTATTGGTATTTTTATTATTATATTTAATATTTTGGCCAGGTTGTTGTTGTTCCTTATTATTTTGACTTTTTAATGACGATGACATTGTTGGTGATATGTATGTAACATTACGTTTATGAATTTGTTTCTGTTTCTTTGCTATTGCCTTTTGTTGCTTCTTACGTTGTTTTCTTGACAAAATAGTGGATTTATTTGTATTAACAATTGACTTTGCTTGTTTAATACGGTCTTTATAATGGTGTAAAATTAACTTTTGTTCAAATTTTGCATTTGGATGTGGATTTTTAATTGAATTTGCAACATCTGGTCTTTGATAATATGAAGTCGAACCGACAGATGGTTTCAAAACTTTAATACTATTCATGGCATGAGATTATAATCGTTCTGAGTTGTTTTGCTTATGATGTGTATGTATCCACGAATATGTATATGTATGATGTGTAAAAAGTCTGGATATGGTGTTATAATGAATAATAGTCTATTTTTAGTAGTAGTAGTAGTGGGTGAAAGTGTGTAAGTTCACTTTGGAAATTAGCATGGACACAGGCTTGTTTATGATGATGTTAATTTACATCAGACTAAAAATAATAATAATCCAAGGAGTGTAACCAGTACAAAAAATATTATTTATTATTATACAAAACATAATATAGCATCAACATCATACCATTTTATATTTGATTCATGGATTGAATATTATACATGGCCAAGATCACACATTCACCCCTAATTAATGTACCACCCTCTATCGATTTTTATCACCTTCTATCTTCCTCATACGTGCCATTAAATCTTGTACATCACTTCTATTATTATTATCATCATTATTCTTACTGTTTACGGTATATTTACCAGATGTTTTTTTATTATTACCATTATTATTATTTGAATGTACAACCACACTTTCTCTTTCTGTTGTGTAATATTTATCTGTAGTATTGTTAATATCATGCCGATCGACGACTTGACTTGGACTTGTTACACCATTTTCTTCATTATATTCTTCAATTAAATCTTTCAGTTTAGACATCGTGGAAGGTAATAAACTTGAATCGTCGTTTTTTCTATAATTATTAACATTGCCAATTTTTAAATAATTTGTATTTTGTCCATATTTCATTTGGGATACATCAAAAGTTTGCCGACGATCAAATGGATCAGCTAATACATATGGAGATTTACTAGCACCTTGCACAGTTGGCAAACCGGCACGGCGTGATGGTTTGACAGGGCTGCCTTGTAACAATGATTGTAAACATTTTAAAACACCAACACGTATTTGAGAACATATTTTCCTCAGTGCATCTGAATCCATATCACTAAATGGTGTCCCCCATACTTTATTATGAACTTCTATTACACCAATAATTTCTTGTTTTTTTCTACTTTTAAATATTGGATGAGCAATTAAATTTTTCACATCGGCATACCTTGCCTGGCTTTTTATAGCACGTACATCTTTTGACACATCAGCTATTTTGATTACTTTGCCTGTAACAATGACATGATGTGCAATCGATTGTCCTGGTGGTACTGTAGTTAACCCATGCCCAGCTGAACGGCGTATCCATAATTTCGAAGTATGCGAATCGTTTAAATATAAAAATACTTTCTCTGCATTTAATTTTTTAGATGCTTCTTTTTCGACATGATCAAATGTTATATCGATAGAATTCATTTCTTTAAAACTAGCACCTGTTTGTTTACCCCACCAATGTGCAAATTCATCTAATTCTATTTTTCCATTTCCATCTTCGTCTAAAAATGTGATTGCCTCTCGAAATTCATCATCTGTCATGAAAACACCAATTCCATTCATCATAGCTTTGAATTCACTAGGTTCTATATGGCCACTATTATCTGTATCAAATTGTTTAAATATAGTTGCTGCTGCTGATTGTCCACTTGGTGAACCTAAACCTGGATGTTTTATACCATCTATACCACCTTCAGAATATAAACCTTCTAACCGTTCTTTCATCGATGTTAATTTATTCTCAGCACCTAACAATACTTTTAGCAATTTTTGTACTGCATTACGCCCACCACTTCCTTTAGGATACCATTCCAATAAAATATCAACTGCTTTTTTAATATCCATATCTGTTTTATGCAATGCTTCTACACATGCTTCAACTGGAAAATCTAATGTTGCTAAACGTTTTGCTAAACGATGATGTTCATCATTTACTGGTACCATAGATGCACGCCGTTTTAATGGATTGCCAATTTTTGTACCTGGTTTCGTCGTATTTACCGGTCGCATTCGTTCTAATGATTCAACCCACATTTTATGGGATGGACTTACTTTTTTAGGTGATGTAGGTTCATCAAAAGTATGGGTACTTCTACGACGTTGTCGACGTTTACTGCATGTATGTTTGTTATTATTATTATTATTATTATTATTATTGGAAATGTTAGTACAGTTATGATGCTACATACGCTTATCTATATATATATATGTATGTATGGAAAAATCTGTAAATACTTACGGGTCTTGTTTTTTGCTACGTTCAGGTGTTAAACCTGTAATACTTTCAACCACACTACGTGTTTCTGCATGTGATTTTTCTAACTGTTTTAAATATTCTTGCATTTCCGCAACTTTTGAATAACGTTTTGACTTTGCTTTCTTTTTACCACTTGGTGATAGAGTAGAAGTGTCTAACTTTGGCAAGGAACTAGGTGGTGATAATGTACTTGGTGATTTATTACCACTCAATGGTGTTGTGAAATTGTCGGTTGCTGTTCCATTTGTCGTTTTTTTTTGCGGTGTTGATATTTCAGATATTGATGAATATGTAGCCATTGTTGTTATTTTTTGTTTATTATTGCTATGTATATATGTATAAACCAAATTAACGGTTATTATGAACCTGGTTTTGTTATCACTTTATATGGTCTAATGATGATGATTTAATATGTAATCAAAAGGATTATATGATTTGTATAAAATATATCTACATATTATATATTCAACGTATTCTATTTGTTTTACAATATTGAATCAATATTTTTATAACTGTAATAATAATATAATTGAAGTCGTAGATAGATAGGGGTGATATGTTTAAACATACATTGTTGTATTGTATTATAAACATGTGGAAACGAATAAAGCCATTGTCGCTTATTGTTAAGCACCCTTACTCACATGGCATTTACGCATTTACTACTACAACTTTCTTCTTCTTTCAAAAAGAAAAAAAGTGTGGTTCTTTTATATATATATTGCCAATTTTTATATATACAATGATGCACTTTAATATGGTTATATACAATATAGGGGTTGTTTTAATTTACCAATTATGGGATCTAGTATAGACTTGGTTGCGTCGTCGGATTGTTCTTCAAGAAGGAAGGCCAGAAGGCTATTAGCTATAACACTGTGCTATTCTTATGAGTATTATATTTTTATTTAACGCTCCACGCTCCACGCTGTCAAAAAGCAATAACAGCCTTTTCCATTTTTACTTTTGCCTTCTTATACTTTTGTGCTTTTGTGCTTTGTGCCTTTGTGCCTTTGTTTTTTGTTTGTGCTTGTGTGTGAATTGTGAATGCTGTGGAATGCTGGAACGCTGGATAGACATAGCATCATAGCATCATAGCATCATAGCATTATTTATTTATACCCTATCAGATGGTATATACTAGCGAATACAAATTAATCTACAAAAACCGAATGCAATGTATTTGAGGGAGCATCACAGTGTACAAGTCAATGGCAGAATTCTTGTTTTTTGGCATATAAATTGGCATAATATAGGCATAATATTGGCATAAAATATGGCATAATTTGGCATGCGAAAACGATTTGGCATAAATGTATCTAAAAATCACCGCATTGAACACCCTCTAAAAATTTTATATTCTTATCTGTTGTTAAGTAAATTAAAAAAAAAGTTTCCTTATTAAAATATACACATAATTATTTGGCATACCATGTGGCATAATTTTTGGCATACTATGGCATAATCCGGCGACGTTAGTACAAAAAATCTTCCTATATAATTAAACATCTGTCACTTTTATCGAAGTTTCTATATATTTTAGGAAGCCCTTTACAAATACATTTTATACTAATTACTTATACAATATATACTGACAATATCCTATGAAGACAATAAATTTTTAATTTTTCAATTAATTCACAAATTTTGAAATGGATGAATTTGTTTCGAATAAATTTACAGAATTATGTGATACTTTTTCTTTAATCTTGCGTATTGATTGTACAATAATTTCTTGTTATCACTCAGTAAAAAATTGGTTAATTCCTTTTTATCAATTCCTATTTTTTTATCCTTCATAAAATCGCTAATTAAATCATGTTGTTTTAAGTCGGTGATTATTTTGTTATAATCGTTGTCCGTTGGTGTGTCACAACTTGAGACAACTACATTGTAAGCATTGGTTTGTACAATCCAAGTTAGATATTTTGAGAATAATTGGTGCAGTTGTTTTTCAACATGACTGTATTTTCTTTGGGCTGTATTTGCCCTTGTCGGGTGATTACATTTCTTCACACCTTTGAATTTATATTCAATGGTTGGCATGGTGTAAATGTAATGTGTATATATATGTATCTACATCTAATATTATGTATATATATGCCTCCTCTCTCTCTATATATATATATATTATAACAATGAGATGCTTGTAATATATCAGTGCTGATGTGTTATATGTTATACTATTTAACGACATTTCAGAATAGCATATAAATAGCATTATATGTTTTATAAAACATCATTTTTATTTAAAATAATTAGCAAGTTAAAAAATTTATTTGATACTGCTTAGTATATACCAAAATTACATTCATATAGGCATATTACCATGAAAAAATATGTGGATTTTAATGGTATTCCCCTGTTTTTGAAAAGGCTGTATAGTTAAATTAAGTTATCGTTCCATGTTCCGTGGGTCTTGTGTGTTAATAGTATACTGTTAATAGTATAGTAGACTTTCTTCCTAAGAAAACAGACCTGAAGTACAGATCTCTTATTCTAAGACCAGAAAACTGTGAAATTTAAACACCCCTTTTTTTTTGAAACCAATAGTATGCCATTGAAGTTGAAATCCACTTTTTTTTCTGATAGGCACAACTACAAAAACCTTTACTTACTGGTGTTTTTTGCTGCCTCTATCAAAAAAGTGCGCAACCATACGCAATCGGAACGCCAAAGTATAACTTTTGTGCATAGAAGACAGTAATTGTTGTGTTGTTCTTGCTAAATACATAATTGGCATATCAATTGTAAATGGCATAATATTTGGCATATCAATTGTATATGGCATAATATTTGGCATAATTATTTTGGACTTGGCGACTTGGCAGAATATGTTTAATATTTGGCACAATATTTGGCATATTGATTATACCGTTTCACTGTATTTGGCATAATGTTTATGAAGAAATTAAAACAATTCCAGAAGTTATGGAAAAAATTGAAAAAGGAAAAAAGGTAACTTTGGTGTTTTGGTACGATGATTATGCCCCCTATAATGTTGATAATCGATCAAACATCATGTTAATGATGGTATATTTGAAGCCGGATAAAAATGATCCAAAATCAATGGCAGATTATCATGCCCATAAGCATTTTTACATGATAAGCACAGGATATGCAAAAGATGAGCAGGCGTTTTATCAAGCATTGAAAGAAGTAATTATACGATTAAAAAAATTGGAAGATGAACAAAATGTTGAGATAAAATACATGATGGATGGAATAGCATTTTATAAATTTTTTGGTATTGGTGGTGTTGCTAGCAATATGACAAAATACCGAGGCGTTGCTGCAAATGTCAAAGCAAATCCAAACATTTTGACCTGTAATTCAAAACATGAAAAACGATGGAATAAACTCAAAAATATTTCAGACCCAAATTTTCAACATAATGTATTACAATGTGCTAATAGTGAGTGTGATTGTCTTGACTGGGAAATAATGCAAACAAAATGGATAAACAGTAATTTAGATACACATGAATTGGAAGAGAGACAACCAGAGGAATTCACCAGTGCATATTTCATTACACATATTGATAATATCCTTAACAAAATTCAAGATAATGGTGGGTCGACATCACGTATATTGACTCGTTTAAGGGATGAGGGATCTAGTAGGGGATTACCTGGGAAAATTATGGAAAAAATCATGTCAGGGGAGGATATGAAGTGGCTATATGATCGAGGAAGTAGTATACAAAATACAGTAGTTGGTACAATGCATTTGTTTCTTCTAGGACATGGAAAATCTGGAATATTACAAGAATTGTTAAAACATTATCCAAATTGTGCTAGAGCAGTGAAGAGAGCAGCTTCACAATTGGCAGAAATGAACATTGATTGGCTACATGCTATAACAAAAAGCGATGTTGATGGTTCTTTTGCTATTTTTCAGGGTGATGAAATATTGACCCTATTTTATTTCTGGGGTTTTATAATTGAGGATGAGAAAATACGACGCATATGTTTTTTATTAACAGCTATATATGCTGCAACTATGGAGAATGCTGATTATTATAAGAGGCAAGAAATGTCAAAAGCATATTTGACTGAATTTGAACTGTTATTTGATCATGGTAAGAAAAAAGGCAGTAGCCGCAGATTACCTACTGGCGGATACCAATATAATGCATCCAGAAATCATGTAAATGAACATAATAGAGGTATTGTAGAATTACAAAACTTAAATTATGTCCAAGTGTTTATACCAAGGAATACAGGCCGTATAGTAAACCCCACATTATTTGCTATGTCACGGCCAAACCATTGTATGATGCTGGCAGCAAATAAGGATGTGGAATATGTTGAATACAGTGATCGTGTTTGTGAAGGTTGGGTTAAAAAGGCTAAATTAGCAGCACAAAAATCGCATGCCAGATCTTATTTGTATGCAAAAAATTCTATGGATAAATATCACAAAAAAAAAGCTGTGGATGGATTTATGGCTCTGGAAAACGAGGATGAACATAGAGGACATTATGCAAATGCAACACAATATGTAGATAACATCAAAAGTGGTGATGGAGGCCTGAATGGAAAAAATTTTATTTCCGGATATTTTTGTATTGAAAACAAAACTTTTTATGCAAAATATGATAAACAATTTTATGTCGTTTCACCTGTTAGTATAGGGAAGAAATTCGTTTTTGATTTAAATCCTGAATTTCCAGTTGTTATTATAACATTTCAGATAATTTGATTGCTAAAGCAAATGAGAAAAGACCAGATGGATTTTGTCATTGCATATGGATAAAAACACATGATAATCATTATGCTTGTGTGGGTAGACGTTTAGAGTTGTTAAAGAGCAATGATGCGAGTTTGAATAACTTTGAATTTGTAGCATTTTATGAAGGGTTAAGTATGTTTGGTGGTGATCATCTTGATTAAAATTACATAAAATATATGCATAAAAATAAAACTATTTACTATTGAAAAATTACATAGACTTTTTTTGACAAACCTCAATAATAATTTGGCCTCATGGCCTCGCCAATATTTGATAGGGATAAAGACCATGTAAGCATAAATAATGGTACGCTAAAGACACCTGGCCTCATAAATTTTTTGGCCGGGCCTCAATGGGTCAGCCCTATAATTGGCATAATAATCTTTCGTTTGGCTAAATCAGCAAAAATTGGCATAACATTGGCATAAAATTGGCAGAATCATATTGAAAAAGAGTGTTTGGTATAACTCAAGTGCCGCATTTTCCAGTTTGGCCAAAAAAAGCAAAATTGGCTTATTTTCTGCCATATTTTGGCACAATTGTGCCAAAATATAAGGTACTATTATGCCAAATTGTAACTTTTTATGCCATCGTTTTTTTTTCTGCCATTCACTTGTACACTGCAACGTTAGGATTTTTAACTGCCAAAGCACAACACCAAATACCAGGTATTTACCACCGCCGTTGCAAGACATTCTTCATAAATAAACAATTAAGAGGTATATGAAAGGTATCTACAGGGAGCAAAAGAAAGAAAGACGGAAGAAGGAAAGATAAAGATTATATATAAATTGAACAAACGTATTACCATCACAAACAATTGTATCCAAAAAAAGAAAATAGATTTTTGTGTCAGCTAATTGGTCTTTTTATTTTTTGAAACGACGATATTTAAATTATAAATAATAAATTATCAAAAAAAAAAGGTTGAATTATCGAATAATTTTCCATAAAATAATTGGAAACTAAAAGACAAACTTGTATACATACATATATATAAATACAACGATAACATCGTATTAATTAAAATACAAACACGAAAAAAGTAAATCAATAAAGTAAACAACACAACATGTTAAACAATATTACCATTGATACTACAAATATTGTAGCAAATAAAAATATACATGAAAATATATTTAAAGCACGTAAAAGTAACAACATTTTGAATAACAATAAGGAAAATAATTCAGTACCATTACCATCTCCATCACCAAAACATGATGATTATTTATCACGATCGCAATTAAACCGTGGTTTGTCTCGTTTTGCTGCGTTAGGGACTGCAGTGGAAGAAAGAGAGCGCGTGTTGCAATTACAAGAAGCGTTGCAATCAAAAACAAACGAGTTTGAACAACGTAATTTATTATTAATACGTAGTAAAGATGCATTGGAGGAACTTGGCAAACGTTGCTCGGAAGCACAAGAACGTGCAGATGCATCTGCATCAGAAGTAATTGCATTGGCGAGTGCAGCTGAAGTGGCACAAAATGATTTAATTTCGATGCAAGAGAAATATGAAAACGACATGGAAACGATGGAAATTAAATTTACTAGTTTGGAACATGAAGTTGTACGTTTAAAAGAACTTGAAAATAAATTTAAGCATTTTAAATTTGTTGAAAAAGTTGCATTACAAGCACGTAATGAAAAAGAAAACGAGTTGTACCACATTATTGGCCAACAAAATGATACGATTGAAGCAGAACGTAAAAATGTCTTTGAATTGAAATTGAAATACGATAATATCGTAAAAGAACAAAACGAACATATTAAAATGTTGAAAAAAGAACATGCAAATGAAATCAACGTCTTGCAAAGTCATTTAGATGCATCGTTGGCACATGAAATTGAAAACAAAAAGAAAAAAACAGCATTTAATAATAACTTGATCAATGGTAAACGTCATCATTTACGTAATAGTAGTAAAACAAGTGGAAAATCAAAACGATCCAATCATACAAAGCCGGAAGCAGTTGTTTTAGCACAAGTATTAAATCGCAACAATTCACCTAAAGGTTTTAAAAACAATCAGCAAGCCACTATTCATGACAATAATAATCATAATAATGACTTGAATGAAAATAGTAGATTAAGATTGATTAATAATCAAATGGATAATATGAAATTACTTTTAAACAATGAAAGGAATGAGACTAATAATTTACGTATGAAAATACAACAAGAAAAAGAAATGCGTGAACAATTATGCGAACGATTAAAATTGATGGAGTATCAAATGTATAACAATAACAAAAATAATAGTAACATCGCCAATCAGAACGATAACAACAGATCAAAAGTTATTATTACTTCGAAAAAGAAAACGAATAATGATAATATTGTAAATGTTACAACTATTCAAAATTCATCAGCATATGGTTTGGATAATGATTTCAATAATACTAATAATGGGACAACTATTATGGTAACGGAAGGTAAAAAAGTAAAAATAAAAAAGAAACTGATCAAGAAAAAAATCAATAAGAAAAAAAGAAAGAAAAAAAAAGTGAAAAAAACAAGCACGGAAATGATTAAATTGCATATACCAAAAGCAACTGCTCGTATTTTGTTAGCATATAGAGAAAATTTGTGTTGAGTCGTTGAGTTTTGGAAACGTTTTGTACATATATATGATATATATGATATATATTTTGATGGTATATCTTGAATGATATATCTTTTTGTGTAACATCTTCTCCGAGGTTTTAGACCCTGGTTAAGTGTTTAGCGATTAGAGCGAGGATAGAAAAAGTTTCGTGCGAAGGTGCAAGAGTTTCAGATATTATTACGAGTTTGTAGATATCACCAAATTACACGCTATATTTTTATCATATCATATAAATTTTTTTTATATTTTATAATATGCAATATGCACCATGCATATCATAAAAATATACTCTCGTAAAATGTAAAATGTTCTCTTACTCATATATATTATATAAATTTCTTTTACTTCCGTTCATTTAACATCTCAAACCACAAATGATTTATAAAGTTTTAGTAAAAGTTACGAAGAGTTCGCGTATTTAATATTCAAAAAGATTCTTCCTCTGTGTCTGTAAAATATATCAAATCCACCCCTGGGGAATTCAAAACCACCAAACTTTGGAAAACCTATGGACTATTCACACCACTTTCATCGAGTGTGTTATACTGGATTCAGACCTACTTGTGCTTATGGAGTATTAGCTTGCGGTGGCGCATGAGAACTTGCGGCGATGCCAGGAGAGCTTCATTATAGTAGGATAACATATTATTCTTGCGATTGAGTATTGAGCATATTACTTTAACACGAGAAGTGTAAAATTATTATAACTTAGATTTTAACCATCATTATATCAAGAGATTTTTAATTTTTTATGTACGAAGTCCGTATATTTTTTATTTTTTAGTTTATAAAAAATAGAAAATGTTTCACAAGTAGTAAAAAGTAAAATAATTACGAGATCGTATACAATACCTGTGTAATATATTATAAAGATACATGGATATACTTTTTTACTTTTTACACTAAAATTTTACAATTTTACCATATTTTACCCCCCCGCACCCCACACTCAATTCATTCTTCCAATACAATTTTCACTTCCACAATTACATTTAATTGCATCTTCTTCAAATGGAAATTGATAATCATACACGATTTCTTCGCCTTTGTGTATAAATTTATTGCTAAAGATAATTATATGATTTTCACGACGTACACGAACTACTTTGGCATAACTGTTTGGATCACAACAATGGTTAATAAACCTTGCAACATTTCCACTATTTGTTGCATCGACGATGTGGTTATTATCTAAACGAAACATGTAACATCCACCCATATCATGATTCAAATCATATTGTTGCTCCCGTTTATCTGCAATAATACGCCGAACGGTTTCGCCGACATATTCAACTACCATTTCATTTGCCTCTATGTCCCGCATAGCAAATAATCCCCAACGATGTATACGACTACGATGTGCTTGCACCCTCATGCGTATATTTTCTTGCAACATGCGACTATATTGGACTTCATGCATCGATAATTGCTCGGAATTGATAACTATGTCAATATGCTTCAAAGAATCTACTTTGGATGATTTGCGCTTGCCATTCGTACTTTTACGAAACGATTGTTTTAACTTTTTATTCCTTCTTGAACCATTGCTAATATCTCTATTTATAGCATTATCAAGCCAATCTTGAGATCTATCATTAACATCATCTCCATCTCGAGTAGAACGCTTGCGTAAAATAGTCAATCTATCTTTTCGAATGTAAAATGGTTCTGCTCTAATGCTTTTCATATTGACATTCTTTGCTATGCTATTACAATGTCGCAAATAAATTTCCTTCACAATTGAAATAGATCGCAACGATGGCAATATGTATTTGAATTGGTAGCGACGATCATTTGGTATTTTAATTAAACCAACTGATGCTGAATTTTCTAGTTTTTCTAGCTGCAATGCTACAAATGGAACGGCAACACCAAAAAAGTAATCCCCATTCAAATTATAAATGGAATTCTTTTTAAATGGTTTCCGGTATCCTTGGTTTCGTTTCTTACTAGTCCTATTCTTATTATTATTGTTATTATAATCTATGATTTCTGGTGACATTTGCTTTCCGTCGTTTTTCTCCAATACTCGATCTGTCTTTTGCAATCGATATTTACATAGCATCTGTAAACCTAGATCATTTTCCCTCCTCAAAGTAGTATACATCTGTTCAATTCTGTTCAATAATTGTCGATACGCATCATCTGGGGATATATGCGATACCAATA
>JACLAC010011910.1_pt1 | contig 19245 bp, 27 predicted proteins | sample 8027881 | NCBI WGS metagenome assembly JACLAC01 (sample SAMN15725517, study PRJNA655200) | protist metagenome | isolation source: fluorescence activated cell sorting (FACS) single amplified genomes of... | place: Spain: Blaines Bay Microbial Observatory, Mediterranean Sea | collected 2016-01-19 | reverse complement strand
AGGAACAGTAACACGGAGGGTAGATGAAGTCAATGGTGGACCTATGGCTGGAGAGTCAGAAGAGTGGCGGCGAGACTAACTCCGACTCCGAAGCTAAAGACTGAAGCGATAGCGAAAACGGGAGCGATAGCGAAAGCGAAAGCGAAAGCGAGAGCGAGGACGACGAGGTTTGTTGCGACCGGTGCGTGCAGTGGGAGAACCAAAAGCAAAACGGCGGCTGCGGCGGTGCGGGCGGTGCCGGCGGCGGCGGCAACCGCTTCCGCGGGTTCGGCGCGTAGTAATCGGCGGGGACGCAAAGTCGGCTGAATCAAGCAGTAGTGACCTCGAAGAGAACTTGAAGAACGTGCTGTGCTGGCAGCGCCTAATATAATAACTAGTAGCAGTAACAGCTCCTAATAGGAACGTGGGTTGAGTGTAGTAAAATATTGTCAGGCACCTAAGACGACATGAAGTGAAACTACTTTATGGTGGCGAGCAAGGGCTAGTACGGCGTACTCGCGGCGGCGGTTTCTGGAGTGGCTGGTGAACAAGGAGAGTGACTAAAACTGGGGTTAAGGACAAGACAGCACACATGGTGGTATATGAAATAGGAACAAGCGGCCTGTGCACGCCGCGCTGGCATGTTCATTACGCGCTCAGGCCGCTGCGCACGAAAAGGACGACGACGGTTAGTGAGAGGAAAGATTTCTCGCTGGAGATCTTCAAGCTCGTTCTGCGCACGGGGTGCGCCGAAGCGGGCCGCCCCTTCGCGGTGTGTGGTAAGGTGTGTAGCAATAGTCTGTAGCTCGGGGGTAGTAACGCGATCAAACCTTAGATGGTGGGGGCTAATGCGCTGCAGGACATCAGGTTGTGAATATGAGCTTGAAGAGCTTGAAACAGTGGGAATACGTGAAACCTGTGGTGAGGGATTTGCGCGCTCTAGATCCCGCCGGAGATATGTCTTGATGTCATAGATACGGACTCTTTGCCAGTTACATCGACATCGTGCTCGTACTCCGACTCGCAGCTGTGACGCGGCGTTTTGAGACTGTGCGCACTGGAGCAGCGGTATAGTATTTGAGGTACGCGTGGTGGTGGGCACGGGTCTGCATCTGCTGACAGTGAGAGTTTTGCTGACGGTAATGATTGAGCTAATACACCGCCAGATTTCTCACACTTGATGGGGTTTGACTTTGGCGGCACGAGCGCATTCTCATATTTGCCAGATGCAGATGAAACCATTGACAACAATGTGTTGCAGATAATCAAGCGAGCGCACCTACAGCGCTTTCACCCGATATCTGAGTTCCTCTTCAATGCCATGCGGTACAACGGCCGCAACATGAGCAGTAGGTATGGTTATAAATGAGATTTCCGCTCGAGACTTCCGAAGAACTAAGTCAGCAAGTCGACCTAGTAATAAATAGTAATATCGTCTAATAGCGTCGCCGCGAGAGCGACAGCCTAACTGTTTGACTACGAAACGCGTGCGGAATTGGATCGCATAGCTGACGTCTGTTGATCGATGGAGGTGCGGGTGGTGTGTGTGCCTGAACCTATGGACATGGACGGTTTAGGTCTAGACATCGGTGACAGTCGCAATCAATCTTCCTCTTCGTCTTCCTCGTCGTCTGCTGCTGCCAAAGCCAAGGCCAACGCCAAGGCAAGGTAGGGTAGCAAGCAGACGAACAAGAAAGAGAAACTGGCACATTCTCATTCTCATTCATCTAGCAGCAGCAGTAAGGACTGAAAAAATTGAGTCAACATCTAGCCCGCGCTCAGCGAGTGGGCTCCCTGTTCGCCCGAGGTGTACGGGTAACCGGGCGCCAGAGGAGGGCTTTAGTAGCCTCGCGCAGCGCCTCACGACGCTGTGAGTCTGAGGGCGTGAGTAGGACATGAGAAGGGTGCGCCTAGAGGTGCGGTTCGCAGTGAACTCCCTGTCGCCGATGGAGTTCTCACTGCTGCACGTGCTGCTCGCTTGACCGGGAAAAAGTGAAGAAAAAGACGGCGACACAGACATCCCCCTATAGCGCCCGCACTACTCCAGCGACGACTACGAAGACGGCTTCGAAGAACAGCTCAAACTTTTTGTGTAGTGACACTCGCAGACAACGTGTGAACCTATGGAGTGACTACGTGCGTGCGTTGTTGTTTGAACGGCGGGAGGATAGAAGAAAAGAAGAGTGGGGGTACTTGAAACAGCAGTACAATGGACAGGGTGGCTAGGGTCGTTAGCTGAAACAGTAGAGCTCCTAGTCGAGCTCAAGCAGCTCGAGCTCATCGAGTTCGAGCTCAAGTGCGTCGGGTTCAGAAGTACAGCTGCAAGCAGTGGGTTACGACAGCGACCAAGATGACGACGACTAAGACAATAAAGTGAAAGTCTTAGAACTGACCGATAACGGGGATAGTGTTAGTAACGAGGAAAAAAATGTAAATGCGAATGATCCCTCCAGTGCTGGCAGTAATCCTTTTACAAAGAAGAAAAGTGGTAGTATGGCAATGGCTGCCCCCGGTCCCGTTCCAGTTCCCGACGCGGACCTCGCGCAGCGCGCCTACCTGCACCACGAGTTCTAGAGGCTGCTCACGCCCGCATTAAAACTAATTCTGCCGAAAACTCTTCTGTAGTGAGTAGTAACTGGTTTCGGCGGCGCACGGTGGTGCTGTGCGTGCGGCGGGCGCAGGGACGAGTGGAGGTGGGTGCGTCAGGGGCGGTGGGTCTTGGTGTGGCAAGGAGAGAGAAAGGTGCATTCGGCTACCTACTGTCGAACGCATTCGAGGAGGTGCTCAGACACATTGTGGCGTATGTGTAACTGGATCAAAAGCAAATAAACTGAACTGATTGAATAAAGGTAACATATATTAATAGAAATAGTCCTTCAAATCAATTTTTATTTTAACTTTAACTTTAAGTAACAAACTGTATATGTTTCTGTATCTGTATCTCACTTCATCTTCCAACTCCAACTCTACTTATGCATATAGTTATAGCTACTTTTACAATTGCGCCAGGCAATTATCTATCAGTTTCATCTGTTTCACTTTCATCTCTTCTGCTATGTTTGCTAAGACTAATCTGATGAACATAAATGTATCGTCGTTTATTCCTAGCTCCTTTATCATCAACTCTACTGTCTACAGAAAAAAATTCACCAAACAGTGCTCCGGACCACTTTGACTTTTTTCAAATTCGCTCGCAACTCAAGACAAATAGTAAGACTTTTTTAGCCTTGTGCTTCTAGTAAACTCAATTAGATCGTGATAGTTTTACTTTTATGCTGACTTTTATATACGTACAACTAGGTTTGAAAGCGAATTCGAATTTTTATTCTAGTATTATAAATATAATAAGCATATCAAACCGCGTAAAAACTGTGTGAGGTTCTGGGCATGACGCCTTAAACGACACTAATATAAATGCTTCAAGGAGTTGCAAGTCATATTCAAATTCAAGGTCCGGGCAAAGCAACGATGAAAACGACCGCTCTGCAGCTAACGGGGTCGGAGAACCATCGTCCGTATCGGGATCGCTAGCATCGGCACCTGGTCGCGACCGTTTATCACTGACGTGCGGTGATACTGCTCATAATAATAAGTATTTATCTTTTATTTTGAGCGGCCCAGGTGCAAAAGAAGCTGATACTTCTGAAGCTGGGATAGAACTAACGGATTTATCTTCAAATAAAAAATATATCAATCAACCTTACTGGGTCGACATCGACCTGGTGGATTAACCTGGACATGTCAGCCAATAAAAAAACAGGAACACGCTCCGATAAATTAGCTCGCTCCAAGAAGAAGAAGTAGAAGAAGAAGAAGTAGAAAAAAAAAGTCGATCGCTATTATTTTATTTATATTCACTGACCGCGCAGCGAAGTTGTAAGTAGACTCACACTCAGAAGTTTTCATCGTCGTCCGTGACTCCCTTAGTCGTAGCTGGGACAAACTAATTACGCCCGTGGACTCAGTCTCTTCAGTGATGCTCTTAAACATGCCCAATCGCACCGCCCCACGATTCTGTGATTAGCGCCACCAAATTCACAGGAGCGCAAGTCAGTAGAAAAAGTCAAATGCCCGTGTTAGTCTAACTCGAATCCACCTAGTTGCCCGTGAGCTAACTAATAGTTCTTGAGTGAGTGTGAGAACCCGAAGGCTAGTAGGTAAACGGGTTAGCCTAAAGTTTAACAAAACGAAATAAACTGAATTTATTACAGATATTGCTCAAGAACAGACCGAAACTTGCTACTCGTCTCGATACTTCTATATGGATTGTTCTATATAGTGTATGTAGGTACACTCACTGTCGCATATGCTTCTAGGTCACTATGACTTACTAAGGTAATTTTCCTTGTAGTTCCATAATGTCATGTGCTCTTGTTTATCTCATGATCTGCATCACACTCCTGTTCACGATCTCTTTCTCTCAGTGACACCCACTTTTATGCGCTTATATGATTATTCACTTCGTTCGCAATCGCAAAAACAAAAAGCCTTGCAAGAAACTACCGTTTTCATATCGCTTTTACTTTTTTTACAACAAACTATCTAACTACAACTCGTACCTCTCATTTTTCTGAAACGCGTTCTTTCACCCCTCTCTTACCTGTGCTTCATCTGAAACTGAAACTCACTCTCAGCCTCTGGGCAGCTTTACTACTTAGACTTGTACATCTGAGCCCCATCTAACTACAACAATTATATCTAAAAGAAACGAAAAGAAGTAGAGCAAGCTTAAACGCTCTCAGCAACCTTATATCACATCAACATCACTGTAGATCAACATGACTCTCAATCTCAAGACTTCTTCCCTAGCTGCTCTCTTAGCGAGCAGCGCACTCGGACTACAAGCCGTCGGAAATTCGGTGCTGATGTCCGTATCGGCGATGAAGCTTCACTTGAAGCCAAGAGGTCGCACACTCACACAACCACAAGAGGTAGAGGTCGCACCCTGGCACTCATGGAGTATGGAGATGGCGAATATTGATGCAAACACCGCGCCGCTGTTGGAGCCATCCGTCAGCACATGGACCACGTCCGAGACGTACGACCTGCTTTCCTGGGGGCAGAGGAAGGCGGGAGAGAAGCTTGTGGCCCCCCATATAGGCGCCGACTCGGGCGCCTACAAGATGACGACCAGGCGGCTACTTCCTAGAAGCGTCTTCTACGAGCCCACAAAGAAACGGTTGCACGATCTCAACGAGGCGTACAAAGAAACGGTTGCGTTCTACGCTCTCTCTAGTGGCAAGCTGGAGCGTCAAAGCTCGTACTACGACGAGCGCCTGGCGAGCCTGTGCGCGAGTAGGGAGCACGTCCTGTATGCGGAGTTTGTGGCGCTGGCCGACAAAGGCGACGCGTTTTGGGCGGTGGTCCCCTTTTTGAGTCCAGATGAGGAAAACGAAGCACTTTCGTCGGAGTTGGGCGGCCTGGCTTACAAAGATTATGGCGCCATGGTGGAGAAAATGCGGGCCGCGGCCCTCGCCCGCGCTGAAACTCGAGCTCGACGAGGCATGGCTGCTGCCCCCGCCGCGGCTGCCTCCGCGGAGCCGGCGCATGATGAGGAGCGTCTTGCTCAGCAGGCTGAGCAGGTTGCAGCCGCAGCTCCGGTGCCGCTCTCAGCCGCTTCTCCCGATCTGGTACGCAGTGTTTCTGCAGCCGCTCCACGATTGAAGCGAAATTTTTCCGATCTCTCCGTGGAAGTTGGCAATGGAGTCCATCCCGTGAGTGCGGGACAGCTAACTGCCTCTACCGCAGTCCGTACTGCGTCCACGGCTCCTTCAGCTCCTGAAAAAAATATGCCATGCTCCTGCATGATGATGAATAGAATGCGCCATTATCTGTGCTGGCAGAAAGAGAAAGCCGCAAAAAGGTCTGCAGCTCCTGAAGAAGAAGAAGATGATGAAGATGATGAAGACGATGTGCAATTATCATTTCGAACAGCAAAAATGCAAAAAAAATAATAATGGCAGCACCAGCACATAAAGTTACTATAAATGATCCTTATCCTCGTTTGTAGTACTAGTAGAGTTGTGCAATTATATTAATACGTCTTCTTAGAAAGAGAAAGTTTATACTAATCAAAAGTCAAATGTCTAAGAATCAAAAGTCAAAGTCAAAGTCAAATGTCAAATTCAAAGTCAAATGTCAAATGTCAATTTTTTCTTAAAAAGGTCAATGTTTCCATAAAAAGGTCAAGGTCAAAGTCAAAGGTCAAGGTCAAAGTCAAAGTCAGAGTCAAGTGCTGTGTATGTTGTAGCGGACCACTCTATTCGTCTCATCGGTGATTCTAGTTTCCACTCGGGTAATCCTGCCGAGACTTGGACAAGGGTCGGATTCTAGAATGGGCGTTCAGGCCTACATGGTCGTAGAGTGGCTGGCTGTCTGTTAAAAATACATACAAGGAACCGATACTACCATTGCCCGGGTGAGTCCTGGGCACTTGATTTGAGGATAAACTCTAAAAAAAAAATAGATATTGATAACTGATGTGAAAAAAAAAAAAAATAGCGCTTGCGCACGGTCTGGAGATTGCCCTTAACCTCCCTCAATAATCCCCTTTTTACCCGACAGCTGTTCCCAACCCACTTCTACTTTTCTTCTTTGGAGTCATATACTGATCGCTTCTCTTTCTACTTGTTCCTTCCTATTATATCGTATCGATCGCGCCGATCCATAATCTTTATCGGGTGTTGCTCCATCTATCTATGACATATCTCTATCAATGTCAAGATTCCTTTAGACTTTAGAAGCTTAGAATTTAAATAGAGAAATAATATAAATAAATAAATAACCCGTTCGCAAAAAGTGAGAATCGCTTATGAAAAGGGAGATAGACTCTAAGCGAAACCTCCGCTAATCTACCTTAAGTGACATATGTGCCAAACCGTCTGGTGCTGACTTGGAGTAGTTGGGATTCAGCAAGTTGCACAATGCGCCTAGGTGCTGGAATTGTAAAGTGGGCACGTAGTTCCTGGGATGACTTGCGCTTGCCTGGGTGATTCTGGGGACTGGACCTGGGGAGTGCTTTAACACAGATAAAGTCAAAGCTATTAGGGAATTTGGTGAAAGAAACAAAGCTATCTAGAAGCAGGAAGTATGGATGAAATTAATCTACCAGGCTGGCTGATGACAATGGATACTAGGGAATAATGAATCGGGTGTAGATAGAGTTCGGATCAGTGTCGGTTAGGTGAAGAGTTGCTGCAGTGCGGTAATGATCACTATTGGCTGGCCACGGGCGGAGTTGCTGCAATGCGGTAATGAGCTTGGGTCTGAACACTTTCTCTTATCATCCGCAGCTACATATGCTGTGAACTATGGTTTTGCACGGGGTGTAATGAGGTGGAAAAATCCGTTGATTTGATGTACTAAGGATGGGGGTGCGTGGAGCGAGTTTCTGGGGAAGCGAGCACCAAAGTGGAGGGGAAGCTTCTGATGGGGAAGTTTCGGCGAGTACATTTTGAGTTAGCACCCTAATCAATCAATCAATCAATCAATCAATTGTTGTAGTTGTAATGTGAAGGGCAATCACTTTCAGTTTAAGATCACCAGGCTTCTCCACAAAACGGGCTCATCATCAACAGACCACCGCAAGAGCGGAAGATGAGTTGAACCTCTACATACTAGTTGAAATCCAATGACATTGCAATCGTGTGGCAATCATTTCAATCTCAATCATACTCAAATACAAAAAGTAACTTTTTAGGATCGGATTCAGAAAAATAACTTTCCTCGCAAGTACGTAGGTCAACCATTGACCAAATGTTTTCACTTCCACCATTGAACAATCTCACCTGGAACGCTAGCTGCTCAACAACAACATTGATTGCTAGAAATTTGATTATGATATACTACAACACAATTCAACGTGCGTTTGGTTAATTTCTATCGTCTGTGTGCGTGAAGATTTATGTCTACTGTGGCTCAGCCTGCTGGACGTCGAGCGAGATAATACACATCATGTTAGTGTCCTCCAAATCATTAAATGCACTAAACTTTAGCGAGTTCGAAAACTAGCGCCCTTTGGGGAGAGTCGTAATCTAATCTGACATCACTGACTGACTAATGGAAATGGATGTTGCTCATGAATCGATAGCATTTCTCTTAATAATGCTATGACAAACGTAGATGTTCACTTCTGAGGCTGAATGCAATGACTGAATCAGCTTCGAGTTCAACTATCGTACTTGAAAGGTTCAAACCTCATATGAAGCTCAAAGATTGTTTGCGAATCTCAAATGTTCAAAGGACGACAACCTGTTATATTGAAAGTTTTTCTGTCTTACATCAGAACTTTCTTTCTCTTCTTTTCACTTTCTTCTTTTCGTTTTCAGTTTCAGAAATTTTTTTCTGACTTTCCGCCGCAGGGCTACGGTAAATCCAAATACTGTCATTTTTTTAGCATAATGACTAGCTTGAGCACATATGCCTATGCGCCACGCGCGAGCAGCACCAGACTCGCTGTGCTAGGCATGCTTGCGGTTGCGGTGGAGCTTCGTAGGCATGTTTGCGGTGCCGCCACACCTATACCTTCTAGCGCTGGCTCAACAGAAGGTGTAGGCGTGGCGGCGAGCGGTCTGCCCCGGCTTTCTGGCTTGGAGCGGCGCGTCTGCGGAAGGCTCAACACGGATGACAGCGCCTGTTCGCGGAATGAACGCGGTGAGTACGGCGCAGACTGGTACGCAGCGCAAGCCGACTGCGAGTCGCGGGGGAAGACGCTGGTCACGGTCGAGTCGGAACAGGACAGCGAGGACGTCTACAATTTTCTGGTGACTGAAGAAATTCCTGGACTAGGTAGCACCGGCCACCTGCAACACTGGATAGGCCTCAAGGCAGCCGAGAGTCCCCCCGTGGGCACGTTCCCCGCAGATGGAACGTACACCTGGCAGTGGGTGACCGGCAACCAAATCACCCAGAACTGGCTGCCAGAAAACTACAGAAGTAAGAAAACAGAATAGAAAACAGAGGTCCGCAACGACTACTGCAACAACGAGGTGCGCGAGGACACGTCAGGATGGGCCCATTTTCCGCCTGTCTTTTATGAGGGCGAGACGGACGAAAACGGCGCACACACGGCTGTCTCGAGCACGGTCTCGTGCATCAGTGGGTCGGGCGACTGGAACGGCGCATTCACGCGGTGGGCCAAGCACCCCGACATCCGGCTTTCTTCGGAGGAAGTCGAATATGAAGATGAAGATGGACAAATAGTGAAGCGGTCCGCGGGTTGGATTATCGGAGATGACTACTGGGGGTATGCTGCCAGTTACACCACCTTACCACAATCACGTGGTCTCACTGCCCCGCCTTTTAACAGACTAAACACCGGTGGCGTAAATGAGCTCAGGTATGTGCCGGAATATTGCGCAGTGCATAATGTGTGGGTTCCGACAAAAACTAACCTATATGCTTCGGCTATCGACAGGGACGAATTCGGGCGCCCAATTTCTCTAAACAGTAGGGCCGAGCTGAGGTCCGACGAACTGCAGAAAGTTGCCGTGGCCTACATAAGCGACCCGAATAATGTGGACTACCGGCTACACGGCTACTGGAGCTCCGACAGCTGTGGCGATAATATTCATGGGGGAAACGGCTACCATCCGTAGGCCTATGGGCGCAATGGTGGCGTGTCGTCGATGGTGAAGCACAATTGGATTTGCGCTGACAAGCGGGTTCCTGCTGGGAGAGATGCCGCTACTTACACGGTTGAGATCGTCCGCAACACGCACAGCTATGTCTACATTGCGAACAGTGACGTGGGCTCGAGCCCAGTGCCGGTGATCGTGGGCAGCGACGGCTCTCTGAGCTGCTTCGATCCTGAAGCGAAAGGCTACGCGTTCGACACTGCCACCAACAGGTGCAAAAAAGGAGCTGCGTCGAGTCCTGCGCTAACAGATGCACCGGCACCCGCGCCAACAGATGCACCGGCACCCGCGCCAACAGATGCCACTACGAGCCCCTCGCCTTCGTCCCTGTCTCTGACCGGCACGTGGCGTGACACGCAGGGCTCCTCGGATGCTACCGTCACGCTGGTTCAATTAGTTGACACGCTGCCATCAAGTGTCACTGCCACCAAGCCGGATGAGGACTGGAGCCCTGCGACGGGCACAGTGTTTGAGCCGAAGACGAACGAAATCGTGACCCGGTCGGGTACAGTTTCAGTTTCGGACGACCAGATTGCGATCACGATGACGTTCGGCTCATCCACCTTGGTGGGGACCTTAGACAGCGAGTGGAGCTCCATCAGCTGGCAAAACGGCGCTACGTGGTCGCGCCACAACTACTACTACCACGACGACGACTACGACTACAAACGGAGCCAGTCGTCCACAACTACGACTACCACGACTACTCCGCTGAAGAAGGGCAACCCGGACACGAGCTCGGACACAAGCAGCACTAGTACGACTGATGCGACAACCGCAGCCCCGGACGTAGCAGACACTGGATCCAGTTCCAGTGGAGGCCCGCTGGTCGCGTTGGTCGTGGTCGCTGTGAACGTGGCATTCTGGGGCGCCATCATCGGTGGGATAGTGTGGCTTTGCAGGAAGAAAAACAAATCTTCGGCGGGAGCTGGGGCGCCATCATCGGCGGGAGCTGGAGGGCAGGCGCAGATGCAACAGGTCCTGCCGATGCAACAGGTGCAGGGACAGCAGATACAGGGACAGTCGATGTATACTCAACCTCAACCAGCAGGGCAACAACAGCAAACGCCTATGCAGCTACCGGTAGTTTACGGCGCGCAGCACCAGCAGAATCCTGTTTTTGTCAACGGCACTAGTCCATTCTATTCTCAGACTTTGTCTGTGCGCGGCAGCGAGCAGGCGCAGCTGCAGGTGCATGATCCGGTGTCTCCGATACCCATGCAGGCGGTGTAAGATGAGTAAGAGTTTGACTTTCTATTTGCCACTAGTAAGAGGACTTTAAATCAAATTTTATATCTATACACTTACTTTAAGTTAGTGAACACTTAAACTTAAAGAGTGTATTATAAAAGTTTCGCCTCCAACAAGTCCAATAGCTATAGGAAGATACATATAAACACTAACACAGCATATTTATATCAGTCTCAGTTTTAGTACGACTCAACGTCAAAACGGCATGGACTAGCTCACTGCGACATGAACTCCGTCGACGCTCTGAGTATGTCATGAGCTTGTTCTGAGTATGTCATTCGGAAAACGAAAAATGTGTGGCGCTTGTAGTCAAGTTTGTACGCTCGCTTAGTGGCTTCATCTTGATGGCCATCGCAAGCAACACCATCTACCAGGCTGAAGTGGATGAAGGATGTCTGTGGGTGGTGGTAGCCTCCGCTGCTCGTATACCGACTAACAAGCATCACTGATAAATGTAAATGTAATTGTAAATGTATCCACGACATCACCTCACGCGGGCATCCCCAACCGTAAGGTGGGCGGCAAGACCGTATGATATGTGAATGTGATGGACGCAAAAAAACCCAAGTATATTTTGCTGACTGACATTAATTGCAGATGGCTATGTGGCAACGGTATATTTGTGCTCTCTTTACTAACAATCGGCATCACGATAAAAATGATTTAATCGATATCATCCATCTATCTTCCATCGCTCTATCAACCATCGCTATCAGTACCATGTGTGTTGTCTATCGCCGGAGGCCTTCAAATCAATTTTTATTTTAACTTTAACTGTAACTAATAGTATATATGATCTCGTTTTTCATCTACTTGAACTTGTTGATGTTTATCCTTGAGCTCATCTAAATCTTATTTCTGCATCGCCATGTTGATGATGTCCATTTTTGATATATGCTACTATATCCATCATTTGCTCCAATCCTGTACTGACGTGTTCACATTTTAAAACAACGAACAGTTCTGTATGAGCTTGTGTCTGAAACTGACTAACTTTGAGACCAAGTCTGAGACGCAGACGCCAACTGAGAAACTTTAACTTTTTCAACATCCGCTAGTGGTCGCAGTATCCCTGCTGCTGCATACATCGTATTTTTTATTTTAAGTTTTAACTTTTGCTTTTCAAGCGTATCGTTGGTCCCTAAGGGCTCAGGCAGGACGAGACCGAGTTTTTCGAGACGGATTTTTTACTTAGTGACCCGAAGAGAAGGATTTTTTACTTAGTGACCACATTAACATCCGCATACCTTCTGCAGACTTCAGTGACGTGCCATCTACTGTGTCTTCATAAGACTACGCTATCACGCTTATCTACATTGACAGCTTTAAATTCCAGTTTACTAGTAAATTTTGATCGTACTTACTTTAGGAGATTATATAGTTGTAGTTTGTTCTTCCTGTTCTAGTTCCTGTAATCAATATTAAAACCTTATCCTTAATTTTAATAGGCTTAGCAAATCATAATGGCGTCTTACAAACACTCGCGCAGCCTGAAGTGCGTGCTCAGTGTAGCTAGTACGGTTGCACTCGCATGTGTTGCGCACGGTTACAATTTGGACTTCGAACGCGTTGAAGCCGTAAAGCTAAGCCTCAGCCACAAACGAATGCAGATGAATAATGATAAAGATGGAGTTGAAAATGAAATGCAATCACAAGCGCCGACAGAGTGAGCGTTGCAATCTCGTGCGCTTGATCGTGAACGTGAGCTGCAATATCAAAAGCCAGCAGCAATTGATGCACATTGACAATTATCTGACTTGAGTAACACAGATGATAGTAGTACAACGTAGTCGACATAGGGCGATGATCACCCAACGGCTGCGGCTGCAGACGCATCCGCCTTCTTTCAGGCGCGACCCAATCTTTTAGCATAAACCCAATCTTTTGTGGCGGATTCATCTAGTAGCGACCCAGACCGCGGCCATGCTGCAGATGCGGAACAAAAGCGAGAGCAAACTGACGAATTCGACCTTACCGAGGCCAAGGTGCTCGCCGCGCAGTCCGAGGAAACGTGTCACGGCGGCGGCGTCGACGAGTCGTTGAACGAAGAGTGGACTGGCCTCCATATTACCGGCTCCTCGTACGTGCGTATGTCCGAAGAGAACCCGAAGTGGCTCACCGACACCGTCAAGAAGTATACCGGTGTCAATGTCACGGCTATTAGCGACCTGACGCTGTCGTTGCTCAACGCGGCGCGCCTGCCCCTGCTGCTGGGCTAGTAAAGTGGTGGAGTACGCGGCAGACCACTTGCCTGGCGAGGTGAAGTGAGGCTTTGTCGGTCACTGGGCGCGCGCGCAGTCGTTGGTTGACTAGTAACATTATCAAAGACATGACCAGCTTTAAGGAAGTGAAGTACACGCCAGTGACGCGGAAGGTGTGATTCAGCTGACCAATTGGATAGGTTACTCTTTTAGTGGGCGCCAGTGGGAGCGGTAAGTCGACGATGATGGACGTGTTGCTAAGGGGCGGGCCGGAAGTCGTGACAGCCCAGCTGCGCCAGGCAATGCTGCGACTGGAGGGCGGATATGGTAGACTGTGATTGGTCGGCGGAGCAGTGAAGGACGTTGCGGGTGCAGTGAAGCCCAAAGTAATGGGAAGATCTACTTCGAGCTCGGGAGAGACTGGCACGAGAGCAGAAGAGGATGAAGTGAGTAAGCACGGTGCTGAGGCGGCAAAGGAATTCCTCGATCAATTAAACGAACAGGACTCGGTTACCTACATTCGCAACACGAAGGCAGCTGCCAAAAAGCCCATCGCGGTGCTGCGCGGCATGCGCTTCGGTCGAGGTCACTTTCCTGCGAAGCTGGACCTCTTCACGGCGGGCGCATCTGACGCATCTGGCACTGGCGATGGTAGCACGAGCAGCGGTAGCACTAACAGCCTTACGTACCACGGCAGCAGCAAGCGCATTGCGCGAATGCACTACCCGGGCGAGCTGGGTAGTCATGTGCTTTCTGACCTGGTCGACTACTTGTACGTGCCCACCAAGGCGCGGGTGGAACAAGAGGGCTCTGCACTGAATATCGGTGGCGGCGGCGACTCTTCGCTGCGCCAAATCCTGCAGGACGAAGTGCGCAAGACGCAGAGCAACGTACTGCGGCGGAGCTTCGGCGGAGTGCGGCTGTTCTCTAAATCGGGTAGCGGTGAATTAGATGATGATGCCGATGCGTCGTCCAGCGCTAAAGTGCAGTTGGGGCGGTGCTCTAGTTCAAGAGACTGCAGCGTGCTGAGGGACGGGAAGTGGGGTTGGGGCACGCTCGGAAACGGGTGCACATTGGTGCGCGGCAGCGAGGAGGTGACGCAGGACTAGGAGGTGGACGCGCCTGCGCCTGGCGGTACTCCTGATTCTAAAAAAACTCCAGCTAGCCTCAGCGGGCTGAAAAGAAATTCGTCCCACAGGGAAGGACGCAAGCCCTTCACTCTGGCCAAGATCCGCGAGGGGCTGCGGCTCAGTAATACTGAAGGTGTGTTTAAACACGTGACAGACTTCGTGAATAAGTTCGTGCTCCACAAAGATATCGACACTACGCGGACACATGCAGCTCGAGCCGAGGGTGTTGAACTAACAGATATACATGACCATCTCGTTGGCACCTGGCTCACAGGAAGCGGCGCATAGGACATGGCGAAATCTTTATACACGGATTACACTACCAGTATTAATGGCAACAGCGCGTTCCACTTCCACGTGGCCTGCGTCAACGACCCTGACTTTGTTACTTCCGTCCTCGGTATGTCCCACCAGTTGGATAGAATGAGCACCCAGATGTCCGGCGGGCAGAAAGCGCGGGCGAACCTGATCTCGGGCATGCTGAAGCGCCCTGACATTTTATTGTAGTGACGAGCCGCTGTCAGGACTGGACGGGTCGAAATAGTGACATCGTGTATAAAATACTGAAAATGTGGGCGAAGAGGAACAATGCGACGGTGCTGATGAGTGCGCACCAGGTGTCGCAAGCGGCGATGGATAAGTACGTGTGAAAAGTGGTGCTGATGCAGGACGTGAGCGGAAAGGACAAGGAAGAGAAAAAAAAAAATGATAATAATAATAAAGGCACTTCTAGTTCTAGAGATGATGATGAATGAGAATGAGATATCGAATTGGGTGAGCAGCCAGTGGCTACTACTGATGGCACCGAACCGTCCAGCGGCGAAGTCAGCAGTGCGTCTGCTGTAGACATCATGCCAATAACAAATAGTTTATCTTTAAGACCCGGAAGTGTTTTAAGGGGCACTACAAATAGACATAAGAAAGTTAAGGTTAACCTCAGTGCTAAAGACCATTTAGAGCTCCGATCAATCCTGGTGCAAGGGTCGCCTCAGAAGTTCACGAAGCTGGTCAAGCAGTCCGCGCAGCTCAAGACGCACGGACTGCGTAATGGCGACGTTGCCCTCGACGGCGAAACGATCAGCGAATTGGTTCTGAGAGCTATCGACCCCGAGTGGATGAAACACGAAAGTTGGAAGTGGGCTGAAAGAGGAGCACACTTCCATGATAACGAGGAGCACAAGGTGTGAGGCTTCTCGTCTAGCTTCTCGAACGAGGAGCACATGCGAAGGCGGAAGCATCTGCAGGCGAGCAGCGAACAGGCTTTTGCGGAGGGGTTCGCTGGCGCGATCGCGGGGCTGTGGGCGAGGCGCCGGCGGGCGATGTAGAAATCGAAAGAGATGAAAGAGAAGGAACAGCTAGCCGTAGTGCCTGCGCCTTCGACGAGCGGACGCGGCTCTAAAGGTAAAGAACTCGTGCGCGCCGGCCAAAACCTAGCCAGGGAGGCTGCGACAGTTGGTAGCATCGCTGCTCGCGCGGCGCTGCACACTCCCTACGCCGCGGCATCAGCCGCGATGCACCAGACGCGCTACCTGCTCTCGGCTATTGGGCATTTCACGAGTGTTCAGGTGCGCAACGTGTTCGAGCAAAAGCAAGTACTTGTCATGTTCGTGCTCGCTTGATAGGCGAGCACGGGCCTGATCGGTCTCTTGTTTGGTGGTTTATTTTTTCGGGATCAGTCGGTGACGAGCGATACAGCGGACAAGCTGTTTCCATCGTATTGGCCAACGATTTGGCCCACATATGTACAAAAGCAGGAGACGGGCGAGCTCCATTCCTGGCCCAAGTACGATTGGGTTCAGAATGCGACAGACCCGACTAAATGGTACGATAAACCAGTGTACGACACCGTGGTCGTCTACAACAACGAGAGCGGACAGAACGAAACCCAATTGGTGCCGTGAATGTGGTACGGCGGCCCCATCTACGAGCAGACGAACGTGATCGGCGATCCCTGGCTCGGCAACGATGACCCGGCGCTCGGCCGCTGGCCGGTGACGATGCTGCTGCAACACCAGAGCGTCTTCTGTCTCTTCTTCACGATCTAGAACCTGCTCTTCTCGCTGCGCCAGGGCACGGGCTCCACGGACGCAATCGCATGATCATGATAGAAGCTGCCCCAGAGCGGGCGCGCGGGCGGCATGGACTACGGCTACCTCGAGGCGGAGCTGTCAAAACGCATGCTGGCGGCGGTCTTCTAGTAGCTCGCGCGCACTGGTGGGCTTCTCGTCTTTTTTGTGGCTCACGGGCTACAGCAGCTCTACTGATGATGGGAAATCGGTGTTCGCGGGCGTGGCCTCGACGTGATGCGCGTCGGCGGTGGCGCAGACCTTCTCCATGATGACGCTCGAGCAGTCAATTGCTTTAATTGGCCTGCCGACGAAAGTGAACAACGCGGACTCTGCACTGGCGCGCTTCGCAACGCCGGCGATGCTCAGTAGTTTGCTGGGCGCGCTCGGCATGGCGGCGTACATGGTCTGGGCGCCGGACCTGCTGAAGATGTTCGATAAGTCAGGTGGCTCTGCATTACTTCCGTCTTGGACAGAGGTTGTCTCCTGATCCTCGGCATAAACTAAAGTGTGCAGAAGTGCAAATTGAACAGGGTCGTGTGAAGCAGGGCGGCAGTTGCTGCTGGCCGCTGCGCCGACGTACACAACCTTCCAGAAGCTGGCGAGCTTCGTTCTGGCTACCGTGGTCGGAGACGCCATGCGCGAGGCTCTGGCTGGTGAAACATTTGGACCCATCGTGCTCGACTACTGCTATAGGTCTGGAAAAAAGCCGCCAGTTCCAAACGTCTTGCCCTCCAGTGTAAGCACGCTTTCCGAGGTACAAGCCGCGTTCGTCGAGCAGGCGAACGCGACGGGGACAAAGGGCGAACCAAATTACGCGATAGGCAAGGACAAATGACTGTTCGTTTCGGGTCCCACGTGCAGTAACCTGATCAAGAATTTCATAATAGAGGGTGACTTTGTACCAGCTCCACTGCGCACGCTAGCTGGGCTAGACGGTGGACAGAGCGGGTCGATTTACACGTGGGCGGCGAAGAATACGCCGGGTTTGCGTGTGGAAGTGGACGAGACGACCGGCGCGGTGAGCGCGAGACCGGTGTACGAAGACAAAGACGACACAGATAATGTTACTCCACAAGAACGGCAGAACGCACGGGAAGAGCTGGATCGCTTCAACACTCATGTCGAAGAGCGGAAGGCGGTCGTAGAATTGTTCATGAAAGCCGCCCGCGAGACCACGCACAAGGGCTACACAGAGAGCCTCTCCAGGCAGGGCGTGACACGAGCGTGGGTCGAGGCACATGTGTTCTTCTCCGACAAGGGCCTGCCGCTGTCGCAGCGGCCTGGCGGCTCGGGCGACCCCGGGATCCTGGGCGGGGTGCTGAGTTCTGCGCTTGGCGTGAAGACGCGGCCCGGGCCGTGGCACGCGCTGTTCTAGTAGTTTGTGAGGCATGACGGTGTTGGGCGTCTGATTATAGTAGCCGCTTGATGTCGCAGGAGGGACAGGGCAATGAGCAGGGTTCGCGGGGCACGGTGCAGGAGTTTTTCGCCAAGCTGCAGCGGAATGTGGCGGAGGCTACGGGGGTGACAAAGAGCAAGATGGTGCAGATGGTGGAGGCTGAAGTGGAGATAACATTGTTGGAAAGTAAAGGAAAAGGAAGAGGACGTGGAAGTGGAAGTGGAAGTGGAAGTGGAAGTGGAAGTGGAAGTGGAAGTGGAAGCGGAAGTGGAGACAAGCCCGTGCCTGAGCCGCCTAAACCAGAAGTACCAGCACAGCTGGTAGCCGCGCAAGAGGTAGCGGCAATGTATGCACCTGATAAAGATAGTGAGTCTTTAAGAAGTGCGTTACTTGCGTCCGGTATGAACGCTGAAGAACTGGTAGACTCATACGGAAGAAATCTGGGAGGCCTAGTGGGATATATTGGGCGAATCACTGAAGCGGCTCTCGCACAGATGAAGCGGAACGAAGGCACTCGAAATATGTCTGCAGAGGAGCATAAAGAGGCGGAGGCGCATCTGTGGGGAGTGTATTCTCAGCTTTCAGGTTTCTTGCAAGGGGGCGAGCAAGGGGCTGATGCTGATGCAGTACGACATAATGCTGAGGATCAGGTATAAGAAGATGGAAGAGTAAGTGTAAGACCTATTAATATTATTAAAAAGATAATAAGTTAAATAGGTTTATTATAATGATATCTAGTTGTACAACATTCTTTCAAGGGAGCTTTAATTCAGATTCTGACAAAGAAGCAAACCTAATCCTAAACAAGACGAAGTAAATACACAGTAGGCGTAGCCGTAGGCTGTTGACAAAATTGACATTGAGTAGCATATCAGTTGTCTCGGACGACGACAATGTCTCTTCGCAAAGTAGCCTCTCAGATTATCATCCTATATTAAGGAAAGGGTCTCATAAAGAGTGCTCCACTCGTCGACTCTGCTCCATACTCGTCACCTCTGCTCATATACATTTGCACTTCGTACAACGTGAACGCGCCTACCTGTAACTATATCAAAATCGTTACTTTGTTTAGTTGTTACCCTAAAGTTGTCGCGTGACAAAGATTATGACTATATGTAATTTTAAATGTCTCCGGCAAGCATGGGGGGCGTATTTCTTCTTTCTTTGTATCAGAAAGAAGCATAAGATATAACTTGTAATTTTAAATGATCACATCATGATTTTCATGGGGTGTACTCTGCTCCTGCGTGTAAATCGAATCAGTGATGACTTTACATATGGATGACGTTCCTACATATCACTGTGATGCAAGATCGAAACGCCGAGGTGGATGGCGGGGAGGAAGAAGTAAGTGTATGTGTATTTGAAATTGATTTAAAAATTGAAAAAAATATAAAAAGTACCGTACTCGTCCGCGACCGCGTGTCGCGGAGAGGGCAATCGAAACTGCTATTGTTTTCATCCATTCATTGATTGATTCATTCAGGGCTATCAAACTTGACCTATAGAGTACAGACTGATAGTAACAAGTATTGTGTCTGTGTGTGTTTGATTTTTGAGTTTCTTGGCTGGACGAGTATAGCA
>JACLAC010003243.1_pt1 | contig 19247 bp, 15 predicted proteins | sample 8027881 | NCBI WGS metagenome assembly JACLAC01 (sample SAMN15725517, study PRJNA655200) | protist metagenome | isolation source: fluorescence activated cell sorting (FACS) single amplified genomes of... | place: Spain: Blaines Bay Microbial Observatory, Mediterranean Sea | collected 2016-01-19 | reverse complement strand
GGCTTCAATATCGGGAAGAATCTTTTGCAAAGAACCAACAAAGCGCTCAACGACAGGCCCAAAAATCTGCTCCAGCAGCGGCTTAGATTTACTTTTCGGCTCGACGAAGATGCGCGCTATAAACTGCGACCGGGCCGCATCACCGTGGTCTGTAATGCCAACATCAACAAAGGCACGGACAATCATCTCAACAGTCGGCGTCACTGACTCTGCTTCCAATGCATCAAGCTGACTTATACGTCGAGCATTAATCGGCGCTGCGCAATGCTCAAAAGCCGCTTCGAACAGGTTCTCTTTCGAGCCGTAGTGATAATTGAGAGCAGCCAGATTCACACCCGCGGTGTCTGCAATGGCTCGAACAGACGCGCTGCTAAAACCGTTCTCGGCAAATAACTGAACGGCTGCTTGCATAATGCACTTCTGGGTCTGTCGTGAATCGGATCGCAATGCCCTGGTAGCACCCGCCATAGCCCACCCCTATATCAAACGATCGTTTAAACTAAGCGTTCGGAGCCAGTTTTTCAAGCACCTGAGTAGCCTTTGACGACGGCGGCCGAGACTAGGCACAGCGACTCACTTGAAGATCAGGGTTTGTATCCGTTAATCATCCTGCCGAGCAGCAGGCTCTGGCAGAAGTTAACCAGGAGTGGTGTTACGCCTCCATTGCGGGATGAATTAGGCAGGGCACCGATCGGTTTTGATACTTGGGCGGGCGTCGGAACTGTCCTGTTATAATTCATACCCTCAGGGCATGGCGCCGTTGAAGACGAGATGTTTGCCGCAGTGAATCAATGATATGCCTCACTTACCGCCCCTCCCGTTGTTTTCACAGACGGCCTCTCGAACGGTTTTAAGTTCGCCGCAACATTGAGACTCAACAATTCCATAAGTTTCGGACTAAGCTCGGCTTTGGTTTCCTCTGACAAGGCCTCGCTGAAGTTCCATTGCGGGCGAATGCAAGGGGCGGCAGAAGAAACCACACGAAGAATGATGGCGGTCTCCGGCAGTGAACAGAGCCAGTATGACTTCACCCACTGAATCTGCTGCTGAGCTTATTGGTATGTGGGACCTTCTATCCCTTGATGTAAAGAAAAGAACCGGAGACTGGGTCAGATAGCGACATTGCGAATGTCGCCCTTCAATACGTCGGTGTCTGCCCGCAAGTCCTGGCAGCCTTCGTCTGCGACCACCAACGCAGATTAGATTTCTCTTCTCACAAGGGGCACCCGAACTGTTTCGGTACCCTGACGACTGGCCGAATATCCCGGTTAAAATTACTATCCTCAGGCGTACCTATCGGAACCCGCCTCGCCGACACGCAGCGCGTTTGATCGATAGGTCGGTCTGAAAACCGACCCCGGTCGTGAGCGCTATCAGAGCGCCGTTTAACCACTTTCGTCCGACGGCGGCGACTCAGTAGCACCCGCCGCCAACGATCCCCGTCAGAACTCCGTTCGCGACAATCCGTGCACAATTTAGCCACTTTGCACGAGGGTTGGGCAGGCTAGATGCAGGTATGATGGCCGGCCAAGCGCGAGTCGATGACCGAAAAAATCAAACCGAACCGTTCAGACTCAGAGCGCAGGCCCAAAAGATTGCTCCACTGCATAGGCGATAGCGTCACTCTGTCCGCAGCCATCCCGCACATCGATCAAGGACCGCTTACAATCAACTCTTCCGAACCCAGCGGCAGCTCAAACCACATGAGATCCTCAGTCAGGATTACGTCCTCGGGCACGCCTTCCATAAATACCGCGGCCATCTCCTCGTTGCGAGGTGGGGGTACCAGGTGATAGAAAGCGAGCTGCTTTACCTTCGCTTTAGTGGCAGCCGCTGAAATATCGCGGGTATGGGCGTGATAGTCCGTGACATCTCTGAGAATCTGCGCTCGCTGAGCCAGACCGGCTTCTTCTGCCTGCTGAATAGCACGCTCCAGAACCTGAGGCGCCAGAGCATCGTGCAGGAGCAAGTCGACGCCTTCAGATGCTTTCATGAGGGCATCCGACACTACGGCGTCTCCACTGATCACGACGGAACGCCCGGCGTAATCAACACGATAGCCAAAGGCCGGGACTATGGGGCGATGATCCACCGCAATGGCCGTGATGGCAAAGGACCCGTTTTCGTAAACCTTACCCTCTTTAATGGGAATCGCCCGCAACAAACCATATTCTGGATTCAACAAGCCTTCGCCATGATGAGCAACACGATAGCCCCGATCGAGCGCATAGGCTTCATTCATGCCCGCAACGACTCGTCTAATACCCTCCGGTCCGTAGACGGCCAATGGATAGGGACGGCCGCCCACCCAGGAGGTGAGATTGATGTTATAGAGATCGGAAATGTGATCCGAATGGTAGTGGGTGAAGAACACCCCCGAGAGCCTTTGACTGGGCAATCGCCCTGCCGTCAGCCTTCCACCGGAGCCCGCACCGGTGTCAAAGAGAAAAAACTCTGACTCTGTGACAACGGCGATACAGGCCTTTGCCCGTCTGAGATCTAACAAGGGTGATGCACTGCCACAAATGAACACCTTCAGCGTATCCGCACTTTTTTCGGCGGAATGGGACAGGGTAGCGACGAAAAGCGTGGCCAAAAATAAAAAAGCGCGAAGGATCATAAGGCATCGAATACTGAGAAGGTTAGGCACACTACCAAAAGTCTTTCTGCTAACCAATCCTTGGGCGTCTATTTCCTGCCAGTAGAAAGAGAAATTAGAAGGAGAAATTAGAAAGACACACAGTAAACAGTCTGACGCTGCGAGCGGAGCAAAACCGAAGATTCACTGCAACTGCGACGGACATACTGGTAAGGCGCCAATTAGTGGGTTCCCACATTTCTGCCGGAACGAGGGCGGCATATTGAAGAACGGCTCTACCTCTTTTTAGTACTCGCGGTACCGTGGAGCGAGCTCCTAGACGCCACCTAGCTACAACTGCAACACAGCTTTCGACAACTTGGATGTCGTCAACGGACATATTACCGAGGCGTATCTATTTTGATTTTTGATCTGCTATTGTCCCGCGATAATCGTCGACATAGCGGGCTTGTTTGCATTTCAGTTTTCTCTCCGGATTCCGTTTAGCACGTCGACCCGCAAGACCTCTTTCTCGAAGGCCAAAGACATGGCATATCACGGCGTCTTTGCACCTAACTCGCCATTCAGGAAAGCGGTCGCGCCTAGCTCTGCGAACCCGGTACGCGATAAACAAAAAATAGCCGACAACACCAACCCCGACTAAATATGCTAACAACCCGTATCTGCCGTAATGTCCGGTGACCCGGACGGAGCAGATTAAGCATATATTAGATATTGATATTTCAGTCTGCCAGCTTCTTCGGCAGCTTTCAGGAGGTTCTCGATGTACTTTCCTCAGACCCTTTTATTAGCACTGAGATCTAAGCTGCTAACGTCCTCGACTACGTTTCTAAATCCAAGTACATAGTCGTCGATGAATTCGCCACGTCTGCGTTCGATTTGGTTTTTGAAATCGCTGACAGTCTTCGTCCGCGACCACCAACTTTGCTAACAAGGTATTAGGCACTGACCCTGTTCTTCGACTCGCTTTAGTCTTGGTCAGGCCAGTGACGCTGTCCGCGAACCCTGATCCACGGACGTGATAGAGGATCTTGTCGATGATAGCCAGCTCGGTGCTGGCGCGCTAAAGCGCGGGCAAGGACGCGCAATGCGCCACCACACAGGGGACAGACGGTGATGTCGAACTTCAACGCCGGTTTGAGTGGTGCGTCACACGACGCTGCGTCCAGGTCAGGTGTGTGCGCTCGGCCGATTCTGGTTTGCTTGTCCAATTCGGTATGTTCGTGGCAGTGGTTTGCGTGGTGCAATTTTTGCGGGTTTTACCAGGCACGCCTCGGTCAGCGTGAGGACTTCTCCCCAGGGAGGGCCGCGCTTAGCGTATTGGTTGATACGGTTCTGTCGCTACCGTGCGCTAGCCACATAGTGATTGCAACTCAATAATAGCGTTAGGTTCTGGATCTTTCAGGTTGCTCATAGATGATTAAGGCAATTAAACTATTAGAGTTCTGACGTGGATGTTAAGTGGCTACTAGTAGCGACTGTCTTAGTGATGGTTATTGATCGGATACCGTGGCCTAAGAAGACCATGGCTGCTACCACGGCGTGCTTGCACCCAACAGCAAGTATGAGCCAGCCTGGTTCGCAAATATTGAGGATTTGATCGCTTAGAATTGGCCGCTGTTTGTGTGAAGGTCTCCTCGCCCATTAACTTTTAAAGTGGTGCAATATTCAGATTAATTGAAAATATTTCACTTCGCACGACGCACTTCTAAAGCTTGCAGTATCTCGGCATGGCGGGCCTTATCCAGGCGATAGAACAGAAAAAGGCCAATTCCAGCCGCAGAAAAGACCGACGTTGCAGGCCCGACAAAGAGACCCAGGTTCCAAATCACATCGTCAGGTACTGCGCCGTAGGGTGCGTTCTTTGGAAATTGAATGAGGTCCAGAATAGCCCCGCCGATCATGAGCCCGAAGGCTCCTGCAGCCTTACCAGAAAACGACCGCGCCGAAAAGATCGCGCCCTCGCGTCGTTGGTGTGTGCGGTACTCGTGTGAATCAGATAGGTCCGCATAGATAGAACTGTAAGTGACGGCTGCAACTGTACCACTAACTGCGTTGACAAACGCGACACTCAGGTTGATGTACAAGATCCAAGGGGAGTTGTTGTCCGGGTACCATTGTACCTCTAGCAAACGCAAGCAAATCGGCACGTTTGGTAGAAGCAGATACGCCAGGGAGGAACCAATCATCGTATTGCGTTTGTCGAAGGTTCGAGTAACCCACGGTACCAAGGTAAACGCGACAGGCAATCCGCATAGCGTCACTAGGCCGAGGTAGGCGAGGTCTTCCGTCTGCAATCCCCAGAAGTGCAGGTTCATGAAGGGACTACCGACCGACTCGATGTAGCCGAATAGAAACCAAAGCATGAACCCGGCGAAAATCACTAGGAAATCGCGATCTCGAAAAATCTCTCGAATGTCCCGGACAATGTTAATGAGCGATAACTTTGTCGTGGATTCTGCCCTCTTCAAATTCGGAATCTCACCGGCTGTGCCGAATACGCAAAGACCAATGGCACAGATCAGGATGACGCCTGCTGTCAGCGTGAAAGGTAAATAGCCATCCGCATTCAAGAGTCCGGGATTGAATTCATCGGTCGTTGGAAAAAACACCCAATACACGGCAAATCCGATAAGTGCCCCACCAATTCCACCAATTAACGTGCCATAGGAGTACAGCGTCGAACGCTGCAAATAATCAGGCGCCATCTCAGCACCCAGAGCGAGGTGAGGAATTGAAAAGAAGGTCTGCGCGGTTCGTATCAAAATAGCGAACACGGTTAGCCAGATGAAATTGCCGATATCAGTCAGGCCATCAGGGGGATTAAACAGCAGAAACAAAGCAATCGCGAGCGGTATAGCGGCCCCGGCCATGACAGGATGCCGGCGACCATAGCGCCCCTGAATTCGATCCGATAGGCTACCGACGACTGGGTCTGTCACACCATCGAAGAAGAGTGCTATGCCAAGCGCCAATCCCGTAAGCGTGCCTGATAGACCAACGACTTGTTGATAGTAAAACAGTAACAGCGAATACAGTGCGATGGTGATGACGGCCTGGACAAGTTCTCCCACTCCGTAGGCGGCCATCACTGGGATGGACAAACGTTGCTCGGTGTGTGAACCCGCGCGCTGATCCTTGCTCATATCCTGAAGTTCTACAGTTCTCTACTTACCGCGCATGCTGGCAAACCGCGCCTGATTTTCTTCGGCTAGCGCCCTACCCCCTTCACCCAGCAAGATCGCCGGATCTTGGCCTCCAGAGTAGCCTAGAGCAGTATCGGACATCGCATAACCCAACAGTTTTTGTACGGTTGTTGACATCTCAGACGCTTCTTCGTGGCTTATACCGGCCATCTGATTTTCTTGTTGGCGAAATATGCCGCGACAAAAATTTAGGAGCGCAGCACGCCGGGTGTCTCCGCTTGTTGCCGTGTAAGCACCTCCGGCGTGCCATGTCGCACCGAGCCAGATCACAACCGCTCCAGCCTTCATCTCCACTTCAATGGCTTCTGTATTCTTGTGTTCTCTGGCCCAGTTCCTCATTGCCTCGTTATACGCCGATGACTCTGAGGTTATGTCCGTCTTCTGCACTATATCCGGTGATTCCTCCCACAGGTGAGAGCCGGGGAAGAGGAGGGTCGTCCCCCTTTTTGCCGCCTGATCCCCCAGCGCCACGGCCGCAACCAGGCTGAGTTGTCTTTCGACGGGTCGTTTGAACCAATCCTCACGCCCTGCGTACAGCAGGTCATCTGTATGAATCAATTGCTCCGCGCAATCGTGGTACACGTCTCTAATCGATGCCGATGACAGCAGACAATCTTCCCCAAGCACTGATTTCACCATACCGAGCAAATTCGGTTGCGTAAGCAGGCTTGAGAACTGCGCGCCGCAGCTCACCAGGTTGGTTATGAAGGCTTCTTTTGGCACTGGCTGGTCCGCTTGTCCAGCTTCGGCTGCCATTGCCACTACCTTCTCTGCGTTTAGCTCAGCCTGCTCGACGAATAGTTCATCAACTCGAGTGTTAACGGGCGCGAGCAGTTCAGAGTCGATGCAATCCGGAATGACCACGTATCCTTGGCTGTACAGAGTATCCAGCAGGGCTCTACGTTCGGCCTCACTATGGTCTTGATAGGTCCAATGTGCTTCGGTCAACGGTAACTCCAAATGAATTGTGGTGCACAAATACATATGACCTAGGCAAGATTCTATGTGCAATATGCTATGTATGAGAAACGATCTGTGCACTGTCGATGGATCTCATCAATCCTCCCCTAAGATAACGCTTCATTAACCGTATGCAATTTAAAGTTACGAAATATTAGTGTAACTTCTCTTTTTATTTGGGCGTGCCTTTTACTATAAACCAGCAATTCGTTGCTAGAGGTGCCGAAAAGTATGCCAACTTATTCAACCCGAGTGCTCGATGCGCAGGTCCACTGCTATGAGCGTAACCACCCCGAACGCCCTTGGCTGGGTCGCTTAGCCGGTCCGTCGGAAGTCACCGGCGGTGACATGGTCGCGTTTATGGATGCGCACAACATAGATGGTGCACTGCTCGTCTCGCCATGGTCGATGTACCGCTTCGACGCATCTTATGCGCTCGACGTACTTGCAGCATATCCTGATCGATATCGATTAATAAAACCCTTTGACCCAGCAAGACTCGACGTCGCTGAAGATGTCGAGGAATGGACCAGCACACCAGGTGCTGTCGCCGGTCGCATCATGATGGGTGCACCTGCAGCCGACACACCGGACCTGGATGGCCTTGATCGAATCCTTAACGCGGCTGCGCAACATTCACTACCAATGAATGTGCTATGTTGGGGCAATCTCGAATTATTCGCTGAAGTTGCCCAACGACATCAATCAGTTCAGCTGATTATCGATCACCTCGGGATACTGCAACCCTTCAACCCACCCGTGCCGGAAACCCCATTTGCACACCTCGAAAAGGTGCTGCAGCTTGCTGAATTCGAAAACGTCGCAATAAAGATCTCAGGCGCATGCACGCTCGCGAACACACCATTCCCATTTCCTGATATCTGGCCGCCAATCCTGGAAATCGTGGCAGCGTTTGGCATTGAGCGTTCCATGTGGGGAACCGACTGGACACGTGCGGTCGAGATCGTTTCGCCGAGCGAATCAGTCAACGCGTTCCGCGAGTGTCACGCTTTTAACGCGTCTGACTTAGAACAACTCATGGGCGGTTCACTTGCCAGAATTTACAATTGGACCTAAATCCGCTATGCATACGCGCAGCAACCAATTTTGGGGAGCGAATCTTTAGGAGGAGTCACATGGCTATCACAAAAGAAGAGCAGCGAGACTGGCTAAATCAAGTGCAAGAAGAAACCATAGATCCTGGCCGTGAGATTGTGGACCCTCACCACCATATGTGGCGCACGAGCGGACTACCTACCTACCTGCTAGAGGATCTTTGGGCGGATACAGAGTCTGGGCACAATATTGTGAAGACCGTATTCATGGAATGTGGTGCCGAATACCGTCGCGGCGGCCCAGAGCACCTGCGCCCGATCGGGGAGACCGAATTCGTCGACGCGGCCGCATCGGCTAGCCGTGGTCAAAACAAAGCGGTGATCTCAGGCATAGTCGGACACACCGATCTAACCCAAAGCCCCGAAATCATCAGAGAAGTATGTAAAGCGCACGCTACTGCCAGTTCCTTGTTTCGCGGCATTCGCCACGGTGGCGCACATGACCCAACAACCTCTCTACGTTGGGGTGATGCCACGCCGTATCCAGACCTATTCGAACGCCCTGATTTTAGGCGTGGGGTCGCCGAGCTTGGAACTCTCGGCTACACATACGATTCCTGGCACTACCACTTTCAGAACGACGCTTTCACTGACTTAGCGCAAGCTGTCCCCGAAACAACAATCGTACTAGATCATTTTGGTACACCTGTCGCCATTGGTGCTTACGAAGGTAAGATGGCTGATGTATTAATCGAATGGAAAGCATCCATATCTCGTATGGCCCAAAGCCCCAATGTTGTCGTTAAAATCGGCGGGCTTGCGATGCCACCTAACGGTTTCGGCTGGCATCGCCAGGATGTACCGCCGGATTCAGACCAGGTCGCTTCAGCGCACAGGGAATACTACTTACATACGATCGACGCGTTTGGGCCGTCACGCTGCATGTTTGAGTCTAATTTTCCGGTCGACAAGCTTTCGCTGTCCTACCATACGTATTGGAACGCGATGAAAAAAATTGCGTCGGAATATTCCGCTAGCGAACAAGACGCACTGTTTTGCGACACGGCGACCCGAGTCTACAAATTGGATTAATCCCCTACTGGTCATACGGATATTTACCTCTGCATGCAGCGTCGGCGCTTCAGGCGCAAGTACGACTACGGCGTAGGTTTCCACTTTCGGGTGGAGCACCCGAACTGGTAGGATTTCTACAACTTTTAACCCTACCAATATCCTACCAGCCGACCAGGAATAGGCTAACCAGAGGAACAAGATCACCTCTAAGCGATTGAATCTAAGCGGGGATTTGGGTCGGGTGTCCTCGCTCCGCGAGGACGGCAGGATGTAACCGCCAACCGCGTTGCTGCGACCACCCTCCGCAGGAGGGTACTCGACCCCCAGCGCCCAGACCCGATTCCTATCCCCGCATAAACTGCGGGCCACAGCGCGGACTCGAACAGTTCCAAATCGTGGCAGATTCCAAACCCACAGAATTTGCACGGTTGGTAACCCTCCTCCGCCTACCTAATTCAGTTTAGAAAGGATGATGACCTATGGGACGCATTTGAAGTGGCCTAGACTATATAGTAGTGACTGAAGATGATGTGCAGGCCCTGAGATAAGGATAGATAGACATGATGCCCGACATTAGCGGAGAGTGGATCAACCAGAATGGCTCCACAGTAAAATTGGTCGTCCAGGACGGCGCGGTTTCGGGATGGTACTGCTCCGCAAAAGGCAGGGCTGCCATCGCCAAGCGCTACCGGCTAATCGGCCAACAAAATGGGGAACTGGTGACCTTTCAGGTAGATTGGCAGGATGCGGATGCCAACTTGCATGCTATTACGGCTTTTTCAGGGCGTATCATCGGCGGCGGCAGGGAAATCCACACAGTCTGGACACTTGTCCGGCAATTCGAAGATGTGCAACAGAGCAATCCCACTGGTGCGTGGAATGCGTTCCTAACCAACGCGGATGTTTTCAAACGCGCTGACTGAGGCGCTTTAGGCTACTGGCCAGGCACCGATTCAAACGCCCGGCAAACGTCCGTTGTTTCTCGAAACGGGTCGAAGCTGACGAACGGCAGGAAACTTATTAGAAAGTTGACGAATGGTGGTCGGATGCCCAAACGAGCAAGGCCGACCCATTGCTGCCATCACGTGCTCCCACGACGTCAACGTGTATACCCGAGTCAGTTACTGATCATCGTTTAGGGTGATAACGGTCCACTAATCCAGGTCGTCGCTTCAAATTCACACATGTAGGACAAATGCCCACCTAGTATCCGCGAAGCACCACCCTTTGCGTACGCCTACTTTACGAACCCCTTTGACCACAGAATCTGCCCGGTCTCTTTTCCAACGAATATCGAATAACAGTGATACTCCCAGATCGCCTTCAAAACAGCGTTAATATTTCCTATCCTTACCGGCCGAGTTGCTAGAGACGCAAAATGCACGTGAAAAACTCAATGGGCAGCCTGCTCGTCAAGGCCGTCGAGGCGACTCGCATCTTCGGCACGGCCATCGGCTTCTACTTTGTCTACGACGCCTACGGCGTCAATGACTTTACTGAGGCGCTGATGCGCCTGGTACTCACCCTTGGTATCGGACTTTGCGGCACCTGCGCCGTCGAGAGCCTCTTCCTGTCCAAGGCGACGGCTAAGGAGAAGGGGTACGACCAAGGCGACGACAGCGTTAACCCCTACCAGACCCAGAACGCCATGTGGTTTGTAGCGGGGACGTTCATGGCGGTCTTCGTCTACCTGGTCTACCCCAACTCGAACCCCGCCGGGGTCACCTACCTACTGCTGATCGTCATCTTCTTCGGTTTATCAGCGGTAAACCATGCCTACCAGGCCATCAGTCATGGCAACCTAACCTGGCAGAATTTGAATCGTCCCTTCTTGTTTGCAGGACTCATCGCTGCCTCGATACCGGTCCTCGCCAAAGTCCTATGACTTAGGTGATCTCCGAAGGTTTACCGATTCCTCAAAGGTCAGAGCATGGCCACGCAGGGATTCGCGGCTCGCATGTGTCAACCGGATTCCCCCTTCCTCGCTGCCAGACCCCTTGCCAGTCGAGATACTTCTTCATATTTTCGTTGGGCTGATTGTTTTCGATTGTTCCCAGACACCCGAATTGGACGTACTGGGACCAACAAGAAGTAGATCATTCAAATCTTCTCGGGGGAGTGGGTCATGGCTTTAATAGATGTTGTTAAGTGGGATGAACCGGGAGACTTACTGGTCTGGAAATTTCCGAATTCTGAGTTGTCCACCGCAACACAATTAATCGTCAACGAGAGCCAAGAGGCGCTCTTGTTCAAGGACGGCCGCCGGTGCGATACCTTCGGCGCAGGCCGGCACACGCTGTCGACCAATAATATCCCCATTCTGTGCAAGCTGATCAATTTACCTTTCGGTGGCCAATCCCCCTTCGCCGCCGAGGTTTGGTACGTAAACCGCGCCATCGCTTTGGACATTAAATGGGGCACTCGGGCACCCATTCAATTGGAAGACCCTCAGTACTCTGTGGTGGTGCCTGTTCGGGCCTTCGGTCAATTTGGGATTCAGATCGAAGATTCCGGTAAATTCGTAACCAAGCTCGTCGGCGCGACATCGACTTTTAACCGCGCCACCTTGGATGACCACTTCAAGGGTATTCTGATATCACAACTCAAGGCCGCCATCGCCACGGCGATGATCAAAGAGTCCATCGGTATCCTCGAGATTTCGACGGAGCTGATTAAGCTGTCTAAGCAGGTCGAAGAGGCACTGCTTCCAGAATTTGCCGAATACGGCGTGTCCTTCAAATCTTTTCGGATCATGTCGATCAACGTCCCTGAGGATGACGAGTCCTACGTGATGTTGAAGCAAGCCAAGGCCAATGCAGCCCGCCGTAAGATAGAAGGCATCAGCTACCAACAAGAGCGAAGCTTCGACGTGATGGAGACTGCGGCCGGAAACGAAGGCACTGCTGCAACCACCCTCAGCAGGAGGGTACTTGACCCCCAGCGCCCAGACCCGATTCCTATCCCCGCATAAACTGCGCGCTACAGCGCGGACTCGAACAGTTCCAAATCGTGGCAGATTCCAAACCCACAGAATTTGCACGGTTGGTAACCCTCCTCCGCCTACCTAATTCAGTTTAGAAAGGATGATGACCTATGGGACGCATTTGAAGTGGCCTAGACTATATAGTAGTGACTGAAGATGATGTGCAGGCCCTGAGATAAGGATAGATAGACATGATGCCCGACATTAGCGGAGAGTGGATCAACCAGAATGGCTCCACAGTAAAATTGGTCGTCCAGGACGGCGCGGTTTCGGGATGGTACTGCTCCGCAAAAGGCAGGGCTGCCATCGCCAAGCGCTACCGGCTAATCGGCCAACAAAATGGGGAACTGGTGACCTTTCAGGTAGATTGGCAGGATGCGGATGCCAACTTGCATGCTATTACGGCTTTTTCAGGGCGTATCATCGGCGGCGGCAGGGAAATCCACACAGTCTGGACACTTGTCCGGCAATTCGAAGATGTGCAACAGAGCAATCCCACTGGTGCGTGGAATGCGTTCCTAACCAACGCGGATGTTTTCAAACGCGCTGACTGAGGCGCTTTAGGCTACTGGCCAGGCACCGATTCAAACGCCCGGCAAACGTCCGTTGTTTCTCGAAACGGGTCGAAGCTGACGAACGGCAGGAAACTTATTAGAAAGTTGACGAATGGTGGTCGGATGCCCAAACGAGCAAGGCCGACCCATTGCTGCCATCACGTGCTCCCACGACGTCAACGTGTATACCCGAGTCAGTTACTGATCATCGTTTAGGGTGATAACGGTCCACTAATCCAGGTCGTCGCTTCAAATTCACACATGTAGGACAAACGCCCACCTAGTATCAGCGAAGCACCACCCTTTGCGTACGCCTACTTTACGAACCCCTTTGACCACAGAATCTGCCCGGTCTCTTTTCCAACGAATATCGAATAACAGTGATACTCCCAGATCGCCTTCAAAACAGCGTTAATATTTCCTATCCTTATTTTCCCAAGTGTGGTCCAGACACCATTGATTGAAAAACTATATGCCGATGCCACCGCCGCAGCCAAGGCGCGGGGTGTTGAACCACCTGCTCAAGTCCCGCCAGAACAACGAATACCAAGTCCGGGCTTGGTGAGCCGATGGACGTGGGTTATGCGGTGCTGTTTCTTGCTTCAAATGAGGCCAAGTTCATCAATGGCGCGGAACTGCGCGTTGATAATGGTAGTGTGATTAATCCTGCTGCCTTGTAGTTACGTTTCTGGATAAATTTCTATTTCAAGCACAGCTTTAGTCTATAGGTATTTCCAGAAATGGGTTTGAGGGCCGTCGAAGAGAGAGCCCGTAAATTGGCTTTAATGCAACTAATGTAAGCGGCTTGTTGGTCCAGGCCTGCGACGAACACTAACAACTGCAGGTATTTCTTTTTTTTGCCTTGACGTGCCACCATAACAAGAATTCGACTTTTTAAGGGATTGTAATGGGTGAAGTAACAACAACAGATTCAGGATTACAGTATGAAATATTGGCCAGTGGGTCGGGTGCGACACCTGGACCCACCGACACGGTCAGTGCGCATTACCATGGGACATTTGAAGATGGCAGGGTATTTGATAGTTCTGTAGACCGTGGCGAGCCGATAGATCTTCCTGTGAACGGTGTGATTGCTGGTTGGACTGAAGCATTACAGATGATGAAAGAGGGCGACAAATGGCGGCTGATTGTCCCGCCGGAACTCGGATACGGTGCCAATGGGGTGGGACCTATACCCGGCAATACGACCCTGGTTTTTGAGGTGGAATTACTGGTGGTTCGCTAATGCATGCGATACCTGGTTTAAACCATCTTCGGCCTGGAAATCAGCGTGTGTTTTGTACGCGCGATCGTCGCCCTAAAGGCTGAGTTGTCGGGTGCGTGATAGTCCGATGCGTAACAGTCTAATGAGTAGACTGACAATAAAAGGTGCCGCAAGCTAAAACGACAATCTCGATACTTTCGGCGACACAGAGTCCTTTCGCGCATAGATCGTCAAGTGCGTATCGGGTGACTTATCATCGACCAATGATCGATTAACTCCTGTCGATAATAGCTGTAACTGACTGAGGGGAAAGCTATGAGCATACCAGCGACTGGAGCATTAACCTGGCGCCTGCGACTTATGTTCGCTGTGGGACAAATACCTGAAGGCGTGCTTTAAATTCAACGTGACTATCTGCGCTCTGGGTGGCGGCAACTTGCGAGTCATCGCACGCGCTTTAGCGCGCCAGCACCGACCCGGCCATCATCGACAAGATCCTCTCCCACGTCCGCCAGTCCCGCGCCCCACCGGCACAGGCGCATGGGCGCACTTCCTCAACCGGCTCAGCTCAACACACAAACCGCAGCGCATGAACACTGCACAGGTCTTCTCGGCTTCATATTCACGTATGCGGGACAGACGCCACCTAGTATCGGCGAAGCACCAATCTTTGCGTACGCCTATGACTCTAGTATCCGGGACATCTCACTTTCAATCAAAATCGAGCCACAGCGTTCCTTTCACAACGCCTTCAAAACAGCGTTGATATTTCCTATCCTTCAAGTCAGGGAGTTGCTGCTAACTCAATAGAGTTGCAATACCTAAATTATGGTTCGACCGGCATACTGGTGACAGTATCCCGATTTTTCGTCTTCACTCCTGCAAATTGTCGATATCTACCTTGGGTAAGTCTCCAGCGGGTTCAAATCCCAGCACTTTTCCGTAAAAATAGAGTTCAGATTCAAGGGCAGTTATGTTGTTTTCAGCACTTCGGAATCCATGTTGTTCACCCTCGAAGGCAACATAAGCTGTTGGCGTGCCCTTGGCTTTCAGCGCTTCATAAATCATCTCGGATTGAGCGGGCGGGACAACTTCGTCTTCTAGTCCTTGAAAAGTAATTAACGGACTGTTGAAGCCATCGAGCGAATTAATAGGTGAACGAGCTGCGTAGGTGTCTGCCGCCTCCGGGTAGGGCCCGATCATAGAATCGAGGTATCTCGATTCGAACTTATGTGTATGTTCGGCAAGTGCTGTGAGATCGCTGACACCAAAGTAGTTGGCGCCCGCCGCAAAAACGTCAGTAAACGCCAATGCCGAAAGCGTCGTATAACCACCAGCGCTACCACCGCGAATGAGCAGACGATTTGGATCTGCTTTCTGTTCCTTGACTAAGTAATCTGTCGCAGCAACCGCATCTTCAAGGTCTACAACTCCCCATTTTTCGTTTAATGCTTGCCGGAATTTTCTGCCGTATCCCGTACTGCCGCGGTAGTTTACATCGACAATGGCGAAACCACGGGAGCTCCAAAATTGCTTCGCGAGATTGAATGCGGGAGAGGTAGCGCCCGTGGGACCGCCATGCATGAGGACCATTAGGGGCGGTAGCTCACCTGATGGCGCGTTGAAATCCTTGTTGTTGGGTGCATAGTAGTAGCCATAAGCCTCTCCGCCGCTTGCCGTTGGAAAGGCGATTGCTTCAGCCTTGGATAAGTAATCAGATGTAAACACGCGTTCACCAGAGTCGTGGATGACGGTGTGTTCTCCTGTTTGCAAGTCGAGAGAAACTATCTGTGTGGGACCGTCACTCAAACCTGCCAGAAAGTAGGCGGTATTGCCTCGAGCCACCAGCGATCCATAGCCAACATAGGGAAGGTCTATAGGTTTGATCTCACCACTGGCAAGGTCAAGGAAGCCTATGCTGACACCCTCCGCGTTTCCGTATTCAATCAAAGCTCTATGATCCGGTAACAGCTCGAAGAATTTGGACCCTAAGCCCCATAGCGGTCCGCCTAGTTCGGCAGAAATCTCATGCACCGGTTTGATGTGTCCTCCGTTAAAACGATGCATGTTCCACCAGCCTGATCGGTCGGCAAGAAAGTAGAGTGTGCCGTCTTCTGCCCAAGTTGGTTGAAGAACGGATTCATCAACGCCTTCGTTCAGACGTTTGGGTGTTCCGATGGTGCCATCATCCTCTACCGGTGCTAGCCACAGCGCAACGTTGTCCCAAGGCATGTTTGGGTGATCCCAACTGATCCATGTGAGGTGTTTGCCATCTGTGCTGATGCGGGGATAAGCGACAAAATCGCTTTGTTGCCAGAGGACTTCGCCGTCATTCGGCCCGCCCGAGAGATCGACGGCCACAAGTGCGTTAACAGCCTCGCCATCACCGCGATGGTCTTCTCGGATACAAAGCAGATGATGATTGTTTTTGTCATATGCGCAATCTGCATATCGCAGTCCTTCGCTCACAGACAGGCGCGATGGTTCGCTACCTGGTTGCTGTACGTACAGTGCCTGGTCAGCAAAGTTAGAGAAGTAAATGGTACCGTCGACAACGATGAAAGATGTGCCACCGTACTCATGAACGCGTGTTCGAACATTAAACCCCTCTGCAGACAGATCTACGGGTCCATCGTCCGTGTGCTTCATGAGCACATATCGGCCGCCTTCTAGAGGGCGTGACTCCCACCAATAGAGATCTTCTCCATCTAGTTGTAGTGAAAGCACGCCATTCGATGAGCTTGCGGTAAGGGCGGCACTGATTGGTGATTCCCAGGTGCCGTAAGGGGCGGTGTTCATGGACATTTCTCTGTCTTGGTTAGATTGAGGGACTTGCTGACTACACCCAGCTAAGCACAATAAAGTAGACGCCAACAACGCGCTGCTCAAGTATCTGATCACGATGTTATCCTCCAGCTCTGAGGTTGGTTGCGCTGAAGAATCGAGTAGGCACGGGTGAACTCGGGATCGAAGAGTTCAAGTAACAATAGAGGCGCAGAACAACCCAAAATCTGCCATTCGACTAAGCGACCGTACCAGATATTTGCTGAAACATACCTTCTGTCCCGCTTTTGAACCGCACCCTCTTGAAACAGAAGATTAGCCAGTGGCAAATCACCAAGGGCTTGTAATCGTTCTCGAACATCGCCATGTGGTTGCGTATAGGAGGCAGCAATGAGAACTCTGTTCTGTCCTGCGACTAGCTCTATCCGGCGAAAAAAGGCGTCGTTTTTATCCTGATAGATTGGAGGTAGCCAGGCAGGGGACGTCTGCATCTCCTGCCTTAAGTTAGTGACTGCAACATCAGTGTTAGTAAGCTCGGTGATGGACCGGTCATAGCTAACCCAGGTATGCGCTTGGGCGGGTATATCTTCAAGTGACGTGTATTCTAGATCTTCAAACATTCCCGACTAGTTTGCCAGCTCTAACCCAGTCAACTTATTGTTCGAACGCCATTTCTTTAAGAAGTTAAAGAATTCGATGGGTCCGCCACCGTAGAAGTTGTTTTGCGGTTGTACGTTTACGTGGCCTTCGTTGTTGTAATAGCCGGGCGTACACGCTTTCTGAAAATCCCCAGTTAGGCGCGCCTTATCAATGATGGTCTGCACCCATTCATTCTCAGAACTCTGGCTTGTCTCGACGCGATTGACGCCTCGTTTCTTAAGCTCGCTTAGGATATGCGTGAGATGCATTGCGTTCTCGTCTAGTGAGAACGTATACGTTGCCGTGAATCCACCCTGAGCTGGACCAAAAAAGAAACAGTTTGGAAACCCTCGAGCATGCATGCCGTGGAATGTGGCCAAGCCATCAGACCATTTTTGTGACACGGTAAGTCCGTTAGTTCCAGTAATGCTGTACCCCGCTCTCCGCGAGTAATCGGTACCCACTTCAAAACCTGTTGCAAAGATAATGCAATCTACCTCGTATTCCGTGCCGTCGAATACAACACCTTTCTCGCTGATTTCGTCGACACCTCTGCCATCCGTATCAACCAGATGTACGTTAGGTAGGTTGTAGGTCTTCAAGTACTCGTCGTGGAAGCAAGGTCGCTTACAAAATTGACGGTAATAGGGCTTGAGCGCTTCCGCGGTGTCCTTGTCTTGCACCGTCTCGTCTGCGCGAGCTCGCACCTTCTCCATATTGGCAAAGTCGGCCAGCTCAACTTTGCGCTCGACGTCCATGTATTCCATCGCACGATTGGTCAGATATTGCTTCATGCCCAGTTTGTACATGTCTTTGTTAAAGACGCCTTGCGCAGCCCAGCCTGCTAGCTTGAGATTAGATGGACGCGATTCCTGTAGCTGCCCGAACATGCGCCGAAACGCTTCTGTCCAGCCATCGCTGACCAGATCCTCTTTGACCGGCGCGCCAGTCATCAAGGATTCAAAGTTGGTGCGGCGTTCATGCTGCCATCCAGGATTCTGTGTGCCGATCCAGCTTGGATCAGTAGGTTGATTATTACGGACGCTGATCGAAGAAGGTGTTCGCTGAAATACGTGCAGTGACTTGGCGCCTGCACCAAGGTGGGGGACACATTGCACTGCTGTGGCGCCGGTGCCGATGATCGCGACGCGCTTGTCGCTCAGGTTATCAAGACCGCCATGGGAATCTCCGCCCGTGTATTCGTAGTCCCAGCGACTGGTATGGAACGTGTGACCCTTATAGGTATCGATCCCTTTTATCCCCGGCAGCTTTGGTCGGTTCAACGGCCCGTTGGAGTGGACGACAAATCTAGCTTTTAGCGAGTCTTGTCGGTTTGTCGCAACTGTCCATCGTCGCGCGTCTTCATCCCAATCGGTTGATACAACTTCAGTTTGCATCAGTGCAATGTCATATAGCCCAAACTTATCAGCGAGAACTTGGCAGTACTCAAGCGTTTCGCGCGCGTCGGTGTATTTTTGCTTCGGCACGAAACCCGTTTCTTCTAGCATAGGTAGGTAGACGTACGACTCGATGTCGCAAGAGGCGCCGGGATACCGGTTCCAATACCAGGTTCCACCAAAGTTGCCGCCTTTTTCGATGATCTTGATGTCTGTAATACCGGCTTCTTTCAAGCGGGCGGCGGCTAACATCCCGCCGAATCCGCCGCCGATAACCAGGACTTCTACATCATCCTCTATTCGATCTCTTTCAAAGCCCGGGGCTACGTAGGGGTCGTCGACATAGTGAGAGAAGTCACCAATCACTTCTACATATTGATCATTGCCGTCAGTGCGAACGCGCTTGTCACGCTCTGCGCGATATTTGTCGCGCAGCTCATTAGGATCAAAGTCATATGTGTCTTGTACTGCGTTCTCAGCCATTTCGTCCTACCTCTCCTAACGTCTCGTTCTATTTTCTCTTTCTAGCCTCTGGGATTTAGCTTACGCCGCTGCGCCCATCAGTAAGTGGGCCAGCTTAGCACGCTGATATTTTGCATCACCATAGAGCACCTGGTTGTGCATTTGGCGCTTGAAAAATAGGTGTACGTAACACTCCCACGTAAAGCCGAATACCCCCGTGGAATTGTACGGCGCGACTTGCTGAGAAGATGGCCATAGCATTTGCCGCGGATTTGGCGCGCGATCGAAACCCACCTGAACAGAAAAGCA
>JACLAC010020274.1_pt1 | contig 19248 bp, 20 predicted proteins | sample 8027881 | NCBI WGS metagenome assembly JACLAC01 (sample SAMN15725517, study PRJNA655200) | protist metagenome | isolation source: fluorescence activated cell sorting (FACS) single amplified genomes of... | place: Spain: Blaines Bay Microbial Observatory, Mediterranean Sea | collected 2016-01-19 | reverse complement strand
GCGAGAAAACATCACTGGAATGATTTACCGGGTTCCCGGTTCGACCGGTATGTTCGGGGCTGATATAAGGGGGTGAACCCAACAAGGCATTGGCTTTTTCGGGAATCCGGGCCGCGAGGCCTGGGGGCCCTGCGATTCCGAAATCGATGATTTTCAGGTGATGAAAGTCCCCTCGACGACAAACGAGAAGGTTGGCGGGTTTGAGGTCACCGTGGACGAAACCTTGGTGATGGACATAGTTGACGCCATCGCATGCCTGGAGAAAAAGGAAAAGACGTTGGGGAACCGACAACCGGTTTTTTTCAGCATATACGGTGATGGGAGGGCCTTTAACGTATTCCATGACAAAATAAGGCAGGCCGGTACAGGTCCAGCCACTTCGGTAAAAGCGTACAATGTTTTTATGAGCCAGGGAGGCCAGGATCCGGCATTCGGTGTTGAAACAGTTGATTAACGGAGGTGTGGCGATGAGGGGATCGATTGTTTTGAAAGCCAGGAAACGATACGCCGGTTTTTGCCGGACCAGGAAAACGCGACCCATGCCTCCCTGGCCGATAGGTTTAATGATTTGGTAACCGTCCACGATAGAACTGGGTTTGATTGGAAAATCAAGCCGAGTTTGGAAGAGGAAATGGGGAGCATCCATAAAACTGCCGGCTTGCTCGTGTAAACTCAATAGTTCCTCTACCCTTTGGCGAAGGGCAGGATCGCCGCGAGTGACCCGATCCAGGTAGATAAACCTGGTACGGGATCCCATTTCAATGGCTCTAATGAAAAGGGTTTTGACTGTTTCCCAGGGCACCAGCATCAAATCCGGCGTCCCTTTTTGATGTTCCCGTAAAGCCAAGCCCTAGCCAGGTACCAGTAGTTGTTGACCGTACTGGGAGATACTCGCAGGATTTCCGCCGTTTCCTCAATGCTCAGGCCGCAAAAGAAACGGAGCTCGACAACCCTGGACAGCCTGGGATCCCGGTGATGAAGCTCTTCGAGGGCCTCGTGAACAAGCTCTATGAACCTGGGGCTTTCAAGGGCATGGATTTCATCGTTATGGGTCCGGCAGTTGTGATCGAGCCGCTTCTTCCGCCGAGCTTTGCGAATTCGATCTACCAGGATATTGCGCATGATTCGGGCGGCCAAAGAAAAGAAATGGTCGCGATCCTTCCATGGGACTTTTTTCTGATTGGCCAGTCGTTCATAGGTCTCGCTGACCAGGGCGGTAGGACAGAGTGTATGCTGGAATTTTTCTTTTTTGAGGCCTCGGGAAGCGAGGCAATGTAATTGATGGTAAACCCCATTGATGAGGTGTTCCGCTGCTTGGTGATCACCTGACTGCCAGGCCGCGAGAAGCTCGGTAATTTCAACACTATTTCTATTTTTAGACAAATTTGCCATAATAACCCCTTTTTCGGATGTCTTGAGTGTACCAAAGTGGCCTCTTTTGTTTTAGAGGGTGAACTTCCTTTGGTCGATAAAAAGAACGACGAAGCTGAGAACAAATTAGACGAAAATCCGACCAAGAGCTGTTTTGGAAGATAGGGACGAGCTCGATCGGTTCGACGTACTTGATCTTCAATTTGCTGAAAAAGGGTGTTTATACCAGACCGGACCATTGGACCGGAATGGGACAAAAACTATATTTCCATGTTTGAGAGGCTGGTGTCAATGACAAATTAGTCGCAGATACAAATTATGGAAATCAGCCGGCAATTACCTATTCGGCCATTCCAGAGAACTCATCGGGCAGATCGAATATGCAACCCCTTGCCGGCCATGACTTTTCACGGCTTTTCCGCGCGGGGGAAATGGGGCAGATTCATGGGAGGACAAAATTTTTTAAAATTTTTTTGGGCAAATCAGGCAAAAAAAACGGGTATAGGGGTAGAGGAGTATTAAGGAGGGTTCCATCCGTGTGTGATTTTTTTTATCTTTCGAGTAGGTTGCCTGTTTTTTCAAGAGGAACGATATTGGTCCTTTTATCGGTGCTTAACTGGGGTTGTGAAAAAGGAGAACCGGTATTGGAGGAGGACGTGATCCTGCAGATTTCGGTGATGCCGGCGACAATCCTGAATCTTGGAGACACGGCGGTGGTTACGGTGCGGGCCATTGAACCCGACGGCCGGCCGGTCCTGGACGGAGCCAGGATCCAGCTAACGGCAAGCGGGGGTTCGGTCGATCCGGAAGTCCGGACGTTGGATGGAAGTGCCAGTGGGGTGTTTACCAGTGGTGCCAAAACGGGGCCGATTACGCTCACAGCCCAATCGGGTGAACTGGGAAGTGATCCACCGGTTGTGGTGGAGGTAATGGTAACGGATAGAAACGTTCCCATTCAGGTGGCACACCTGTCCCTGAATCCTTCAAACCTGACGGAAATGGGTGGCAGGGTAACCGCCCGGTTGGTGGTATGGGGCCCGGACGGGGAGCCGCTTGCCGATAAACCGGTAGTCTTTTCGAGTAGCCAGGGGAGTTTCGCGGGCAATGGGACGACCTTGTTTACGGATGCTCGGGGCCAGGTATTCGATACGCTGCAGGTGGGCAGGGTGCCGGAGAGTATCACGGAAGTGGAAGTCACCGCGGTTTCAGGAGAGACCAGTCAAACGGGAAAAGTGACCATTACGACCAATCAAAATCCGGTCCCGGAGCTTAGGTTCAGTCCTGCGGAACCCCGTCCAGGGGACCCCGTTTTCTTCAGTGGTGACGGTTCTCTCGACCCCGACGGCAGCGTAGTTACCCTACAATGGGATTTGGGGGACGGCAGCGTTCAGGAAGGAGAACGGGTTTCCCACACCTACGCAGGGGCCGGCACTTTTGTGATTATCCTGACAGTAACCGATGACAAGGGTGCTTCCACGAGTGCTTCACAATCGTTAACGGTTGGGGGCAATGACCCACCCGTCGCGGTTTTTACTTTTTCCCCGGAGAATCCACGGGTCAATGATGTAATTTTCTTCGATGGCAGCCAGTCGACAGATCCGGACGGGATGATTGTGTCCCACCACTGGACCATGGGTAACGGCTCGGTCCGGGACGGGGTAACGCCCGCCATGGCTTATCCAGGTGCGGGTAACTACAACGTGGTGCTGACTGTGACGGACGATGTGGGCGGTACGGCCACTGTCCGCGGTACGGTTAGGGTTTCAGGGAACCAGTCCCCCGAGGCGGACTTTGTTTTTTCGCCCCTTTCCGCGGGACTCGGCGAGGAAATGGTATTCGATGCCTCGCCTTCCCGTGACCCGGACGGTGAGATCGAGGAAATGAACTGGAGCTTCGGAGACGGGCAAAGCGCGGAAGGTCGTGTGGTTCACCAAACCTACAGGAGGGCCGGGACCTTTGATGTCGTTCTGGAAGTCATTGACAATGAGGGCGGCTCCGATTTTATATCCAAAAGGGTGACGATCAATGAGGGCCGGCCACCGCTGGCCGATTTCACGTTTATCCCTGAATCACCGTCGGCGGGGGAAATGGTGACCTTCGATGGGACCCTTTCCACGGATCCTGATGGAGATATAGTTGCCTATGATTGGGACTTCGGCAACGGCCGTTCCGGGTCTGGCTCGGTGGTGAGTCATGTGTTTTTGGCCGGCTCGAATTATGCCATAACGTTGCGCGTGAGGGATGGTGATGGGAATGAGGACGTGGCAGTCTGGAACCTGAATGTGGAGGAAGGGGGCTTCCCAACTCCGGTTTTGCGTTTGGAGCCGTCTTTTTTGGCGGCGCCCGGGGGTAGACTGCTCCTTGACGGCAGCGGCACCACCGATCCGGAAGACGGATTGAAGGACTTGCGGTTTCATTTCAAGGCGATTCCACCGAAGGACGTGTCGGTCCAAATCCCCTCGGGAGAGGGACCGATTCGGCAAATCACGGTCGACGGCCTGACCCGAGGCGACCGGGTGGTTATTGTGATGACGGTGACCGATAGGGATGGGCATGAGGCGCAAATCACGGATACGATCGAGGCTCGGGAAGGTTTGGCAAATGCCAGGCCGAATGCCGTGCTGGAAATGACCCCGACAACTTTGCCGGCGCCGGGGGGGACCTTGATCTTGGATGGTTCCACCACCACCGATGAGGACCACGGTTTGACGGACCTCAAATTCGATTTCGGCATCCAGTTCACGGGAACCCTTTCCGTTGATATCACGCCTTCCGGCCCGGTCCGTGTAGTAACTTTGAGTGACGGGCGTCAGGGTGATAGCGCTATTTTCAATATGGTTGTCACCGATCCCTTGGGAGCCCAAGACGTCACGTTCAGTACACTGACGTTGGGCGCATCTGCCGTGAAGAAAAAAACGGGTACGGCTCCCATCAAGGTCCTCCAAACATCCCCTCCCCCGGCCCCGCTTCGTATTGTTCTTGATGCGGGGTATTTATTTGAGAAAACTCCGTCCAATCTCCATTTCACCTTCGATTGGCTGGCCGGTGACCAACGGATCTCTGCCCGAGTCGTTCCCGAGGCGGGGGTGCCGTCCCGAGCCGGTGCAACGGTGTTCGGCGCAAGACCAGGTGACCGAATTCTCTTTCTGGTTACGGCCCATCACCCGGACGGCCGTGAGGAAAACGGCGTGTTGCCGGTGGAGGTCGTCCGATGAATGTGTTGGTGGGAGTTTGGTTGTGAGGGTTCGATTCGCCTACGAGGCAATTAATGAAGGTAAGAGGGTGAAGGGCACGGTCCGCGGGAATTCACTGTTCGAAGCTGAACGGACCCTGATAGATCGCCAGTGGACCGTTTTGCATATTGAACCGGTTTCCAAAGAGCAACTCTTCCGCGAAACGGAGCTCATCGGGTTTTCCCAGGGCATGGCCTCCCTGTTGCGCTCCGGTGTGCCCCTGACCGAGGCTGGCCTTTTATGGTCCGAGGACCACAAGAACAGTGAAAGGTGGACCGGGTTATTTTTGGAAGTGATGGAAGGGATTCCCCTTTCACTGGCGGCCCGGAACCAGTTCCCACCTTACCTGATCGCTATGATCGCGATTGGCGAGGCGACCGGAACACTGGCTCGGTCTTTTGAGAGTTCGGCGAGTTATTTGACGGAACGCCGTAACTTCAAACAAACGCTGGCCTCCGCCATGGTCTACCCGGCAGTGGTGTTGGTGGTTGCGCTGGCGGCGCTGGTTATTCTCCTTGTCTACGTGCTGCCCATTTTCGAGGAGATGTATCGCAAGTTCGATGCGACCCTGCCCGCGATTACCCGGGGGCTCCTTGGCCTCATGACCCTGGTGGGGCAATACGGGCTTTGGGTGGTTCTCGGGTCCGTCGCGGCCTGGTGGTTGCTCGTTCATTTCTTCCGCAACGAGGAAAGACGGCAACGGAGGGATGCCGCCATTTATCGCTTACCCCTGCTCGGTCATTTCATTTGGGATATACACCAGGCTTTGTTTTGCCAGTCCTTGGGTTTTCTCCGGGATTCGGGGGTGGACCTGTTGGAGGCGCTGGTAACCCTGGCCCCGATCCTAGCAAACCGTGACTATCGCAATAGGGTCACCCGTGTGGTAGACCTGGTGGAACGGGGTATTCCGCTTTCCGAGGCGCTGGCCCAGGAAAACGTGCTCTCAAACCGCAACCTGAAAATTATTCATCTGGCCGAGCGCTCCGGCGAGCTGGGACCCGCCCTACTCGACCTGGGCGCCATGCTCCGGCAATCCATCGACCAGAAAACCAAAACCTTTGCGAGCCTCTTCGAACCGATCCTGATCGTGGCTGTCGCCCTGGTGATCGGCTTCGTTTTGGTCGCACTCTACCTGCCTATGTTCGATATCGTACAAGTGATGGAGTAACCCATGAGAAAAGCGTTTACCCTTACCGAATTATTGATCGTGATCATCCTCGTAGGGATTCTAGCCTCGCTGGCAATTCCCCGATTCGGGAGATCGACAGACAAGGCCATGGAAGCGGAGGCCCGAATAGCCCTTCGTCAGGTCCAGGAACTGGAAAAAGTATACTTTCTGGAATACAAATCTTTCACGGATGATCTGGAGGCGATTGGGTTTGAACAAGAAGCAACGGTTCTCGATGATCCCCAAAACGGCACAGCACGGTACAAGGTCCGAATCCAGTCGGTGAATGGGGAAGATTTCGAGGCGGTCGCCGAACCGGTGGTCAAAGGACCCCGCGCCTTCTACATTACCAAAAATGGGAAGCCAAAACGGCGATGAACAAAGCTGAAGAATCAACTTATCTAGAGGAATTGGGATTCCGCCTCGAAAAACAGGAGGGTGAATGTCGCTACCTTCGCCCAACTACGGAAGTTTCGACGGAGCATTGGATGCTGGCCTGGCACCTGTTCGCCGGCAAGGTAATGATGGTCCCGCCCACGGAGGATGAACTCCCCGGCTCGACCCCCGACCGAAGGGACCACCTCATCGAGGATCTTGCCGCCGACCTCTTGACCAAAGCTCTTCTCGCCCAAGCCTCCGATATTCACCTGGAACCGGGCCGTGATCGCTTGCGAGTCCGTTTCCGCCTGGACGGCCACCTGGTTGCTCAGCCCGATGTGGCGTCCGAGAAAAAGGACCATCTAACGGCCCACATCAAGATCAGGGCCGGTATGGATATCGCCGAAAAACGCCGCGCCCAGGACGGCCGGATCCGCTTTCACCACCGAGGACAAGATGTTGACCTCCGGGTTTCCACCCTGCCCACCAAACACGGGGAAAAAATTGTGCTACGCATTTTGGATAAATCGGGAATTTCCCTGGATCTAAACAAGTTGGGCCTTCCACCCGATACACTGAAAACGGTAAGGCGCGTCATCCACGCGCCCCGGGGCCTGAACCTGGTTACCGGCCCCACGGGTTCTGGAAAAACCACTACGCTCTATAGCTGCCTGGCAGATATTCAGTCGGAAAGCCTGAACATTGTAACCGTTGAAGACCCCATTGAATACGAGCTGGAAGGGATCAACCAGACCCAGGTCAAACCGGAAATCGGCGTCACTTTTTCTTCGGTATTGCGAACCCTGCTCCGCCAGGACCCCAATGTCATCATGGTGGGTGAGATCCGCGATGAGGAAACCGCGGCCCTTTCGGTTCGGGCCGCACTCACCGGGCACCTGGTTCTTTCCACCCTGCACACCAACGACGCACTCGGTGCGGTGGCCCGACTAAACGAGATGGGGGTGCCTTCCCATTTATTGAGTGCCTGCCTGAACCTCGTAATCGCCCAACGCCTGGTGCGGCGGTTGTGTGTCTCCTGCCGGCGGCCCAATCCCCTATCTGGTCCAGTCAACCGGGAAAAACAACTGGCCCGTTTCAAACCCGGCGATTGTCCTGAATGCGCCCGGACGGGTTACCGGGGAAGGACAGGGATTTTCGAGGTCTTGACGGTCGAGGAGACGATTCGCAACCTTATCGCGGCGGGTGCGGACAGGGTCAGTCTGGAGAAAGCGGCCCGAGCCACGGGTATGCAACCCCTGGCCGAGCAGGTGATGGACCTCGTTTGTAAGGGCATAACCAGTATGGAGGAAGCGGTGAAGGAGGTCGGGGAATGAAACTTGTGCTTTGGTTTGTTTTTTTTGCCGTCCTCGCCCGGGGCAATGAGCCACCCGGATACGTGGATTACATGGAGCCTGATATTCCTTTGGGTAGTTTCAATGCCAAGGAGATAACCATAACCGAACTCCTGCACCGAATCGCGCGGGAAAAGCAGGTCAATATCGTGGCCGACGACCGAATGAGAGAGCGGGTGAGCCTGCGGTTGAACGACACAACCCTCAATGAATTGCTCAACCTGTTGGTTCGCACCTACAACGTACGGTGCGAACCCATGGGCAAGATCCTCCACGTCAAACCTGCGCCCCCTCCCGAACCGATACCGCTGGTCAACCAAATAGATTTCGACTCGGAAAGCGGGACTCTAGCCTTCAACCTTACCGGTATCGGGGTCCGGGAGTTTGCTCAACGGGTGACGGCCATGACCGGTCGAAACGTATTGCCGGCTGAACGGAACCTGGAAGCGACCCTCAGGGGTTTTCAGGCTCCGCTCCCTTTCGAGAAGGGTTTGGCGGTGTTTTTGGCCTCCAACGGATTGGTGTTGACTCCCGATGACGGCATCTTTTATATCGGTACTCCGAAGGCCCGGCAAGACCAGGCTGGAAAAGCGGAGGAAAAAGCCGGCAAGGCGAGGGAGGTAAGTGGAGGAATCCGGTTCGAAAACGGCATGTTCGACCTGACTTACGATCAAACGCCCCTCGAGAAAATTCTCGAGGACCTTGCCGCGACCGGTGCTGTTTCCCTGGTCGTACAGGGCAAACCCGAGGTGGTCTTGAGCATCGATGTCAAACAGGTCGACATCGACAGCCTCTTCCGTTTGATTCTCTCCGATTCCGATTTTGGTTATGTCCACCGGGACGGGATCTACACGGTGGCGGGCAGGATGTCCAAGGCTGTTCAGGCCCGGAAAATCATCGGCTTGAATCATCTCAATGCGGAAATGGTGGCACACACCCTGCCGTCCACACTGAAAGAGGGAGCTACGGTCTCGGTCGTCAAGGAATTGAACAGTTTGTTGTTGACCGGCGGACTATCCGAGATCACTACGCTCGCGGACCTGGTCGCAGAGCTCGACAAACCGGTCCCCCAGGTCCTGATCGAGGTGATTGTAGTCGACTATAACTTCGACAACAACCGCAAGCTCGGACTTGAATTGTCAAATGGACAGAACCTGTTGTTCCCCGAACTCAACCTCACGCTTGATGGATTCCGCGACGCGGAAGGATCATTCCAGGTTCGTCGATTACCCTCCAACTTCCCCCTTACAATTCGTGCCTTGGAGACCAGGGGCATGGCGAAAATCATATCGAAACCCCACGTAGCCGCATTGAACGGCCATGAGGCATCCATCAAAATCGGTTCCAAACAATTTTATCGGATATCAACCGAGGAGTTGGTAGGCAACGAAAACCCCCGGGTCCGTACCTCCCAGGAGATTCGCGAGATCGAGGCCAACATCTTCCTGAAAATTACGCCCTGGGTTTCGGGAAGCGGTGAGGTGACCACACTCATCGAACCCACTTTTACCAGCTTTCTCGGCCAGGTCGATGACAACATACCACCTCCAATCAGCTCCCGAGAACTCAAATCTACCATCCGCCTCAAGGACGGCGAAACCATCATCCTGGGCGGGCTCATCCAAAACTTCGACACCATGGATCATCGCGGTGTGCCTTTTATCAGTAAGGTCCCCATTTTGGGGGCACTTTTTCGGAACCAGGACAAGCAAAGTCAACGATCCGAGCTAGTCATCTATATCACGCCCCACATCTACCACGGGGACGAGGGGTCCGTTGAATTCATCAAGGAACGAGAAGGCATGGAGTACCAGTTAGATGTAGTCAAACAAAAGCTTGGGATCGAGGCGGTCTCTCCTCAAAAAAAGTCCTGGTTTCAACGTAGGAAGGAAAGAAAACAAAAAAGGCGGAAACAGCCGTGATACCCGACATGGTCCTTCGACAAAGCAGGCGGCTATTCCAGTCCCCTCCCCTGTTTCAGGCTTTTCTCCACAAGATACAGGCACTGTTTTCTCGCCGACCGGAGCATACACTTGCGGTTCTCTTCGATGATACCGCATTTTTCCTGCCTGACCGTCAGGAGATGGTGCCCGCTGGTGATTCGATCGAGGCTACCCTGGCCGACATCTTGGATACCTGCCCCACCGTCCGTAATCTGGAGATCCATTACCAGGGTCGGGCCGCCTGTTTCCTGGTTATTTCGGGCAAAACGGTTACCGGTTACCTGGCACAACGACTGCCGCCCGGTAAGAAGCTGGAGGATTATGCAATAGCCTTATGTAACCGGACCGCCGGTCTCTTGCCACGGGAGAGCCTGGCTCCTTTTTTCCGCTTTGCCGAGTCTCGAAACTTGGGACGCTGCCAGGTCCAGGCCTTTCCGGGCTCACACAACGGACGGTTTCGTTTTCATTTACGCGGTGCCGATTGGGTTGTTGACCAAAAGGAAAGGGAGATCAGCTCCTTGATACCACTTCCCGATGGAGGGTATCTCCCCGAAACCTGGCAAGTCCCCACGGAAACGATTGATTATAGCTGCCGGCTCTTTGAAGAACCTTTGTTCACCTGGCGTGACCCCGCTGAACAGAAACGTCTTGCCCGCTTTTTTGTCCGGCGCCTGTTGTGGTCGGCCCTGTTTTTGGGTTTCCTGATCCCCTGCCTCGCCGGGGGGTTCTTGTGGCTCGCCATGGGCCATTACGAACAAAGACTAGCGGCTCTGGCCCCGGACCATCAGCGGGTTCTGGAATCCCTGAAAGAGCGAGACGAGTTGACCGCCCAAATCCAAGCCGGTCTGACCGCCATCGCGAAGCTTCGCTCCCATCACGGAGATTATCCCGGCCGGGCTGTTTTCATAAGGAATATCCTCAATCAGATGGCCGAAGATCTCAAGCTGGATGTGTTGCGATTAACCGGGGAGCCGGGCGGAGGTTCAGTTATCATCCTGGAAGGGAGCGCACCAGATCCGGACGGTGTCGCGGCCCTGGAATCAACCCTGGCACAAGCATTTCCCAATTTTTTGGTGATACCGGTAGCTCTTATTCAAGCGGAACCGGAATACGAATCAAAAGAGCGGCCCGCTGGTTACCGCTTCAAAATCAGCATGGAGCCCAAACCATGAAGCGCGGCCTCACACTCATTGAATTGCAATACTCCCTGCTATTGATGTTGTTGTTGATGGCCTCGCTGTTTCTTTTCACAGCCTACTTTTGGCGCAATCATTACCATTATTCAGAGATCCTCAGGTTTCAGGCGGAAGCCGAGACATTTTCCCATTGGCTGGACCAGCAATTGATCAACGCCCGAGCGGTTTCCCAAGAGGACGACAAGGTGACTTTTCTTTTGCTGGACGGTGTCCGGTCCACGTTGACACTGAGAGAAAACGGACCTTTTCATGAAGAGCTACCCTTTTTCAGCGTTCCGGTAAAGACGGATTGGGCCTTGAAGAGTAGGCAGACCAACCTCTCACTTTCAGCCGCAATCCATTACGGGGACCGGACCAAACGCTTTGAGAGGACCCGGTCCTTGCCTTCGTGGGTAGGTTTCAATAAGCTCCTCGGGGATAATCGGAAAAAATCAAGACCGGGGCAAAATCCATGAACGAACTATTCATTAATCACAAGCAGCTCTCAAAGGAACTCATCGGCATCCTGGCCGTAATTCTCGGCACGGTCCTGGTGGTGAAGAGCTGGGTCCTGCCCCACTTCGAGACCCTGATGGTGCTGCGTGAAAGAACCGAGTCCCAGGAAAGGGAAATGGCGCCGGGTCCGGATTCGGAAAAAGTAGTCGACTTGCTAAAGGTTCGATTGGCCCGGATCCAGCTGGTCCGTGACAAAATGGAAGCCCGCCAGACCGTAATACAACCCGGCGAACTGTCATCCCTGTTGTACAAGGGAGCCCGTGTTAGTCGCGTTGACATACGGCAGTTTGCCGGCCGTGAAGGGGGAGGTCGCCGGTGGTTTCTCCGCATATCGGGGCCCACCGGTAATTTGACTACTTTTCTCCACCATCTCGAGGGTTTGGGCTCGACGGTCTTTATCGAGGAGGTGGTCCTGCAACGGGGTGATCCGACCATGATGGAGATACGATTCGAGGTGAAACCTTGACCCAACAGCGTTGGCTGCCCGGCCTCTTGTTGATGGTCGCCCTGTGCGTTTGGGCCTGGAACGGCTACCGATTGATGCAGGTTTCCGGTGTCCCAGGGTTCGAGGATGAGGGGGCCATACCGGAGTTAGCGGTCGATTTGCCCGTCGATGTTCCGGAGACTAAATTACCGGAGTTGGTCCACGACCCATTTGCAAATGAATCCCCGGGAAATAATTCTCCGGGCAACCGGGCGCCGGCAGGAAAGGCAGCACCCCCCCGCAAACCCAAACCGCCCACAGGTGTGCTACGCCTCATCATTCAGCGTGAGGATCAATGGGAAGCGGTCTGGGTCGACGGGCGCGGCAAGTCCGGATCACTGAAGCAGGGTTCCACTGTCGATGAGTGGACGGTCAAAGTCATTACACTTCAAGGGGTGGAGTGGACACATCCCACGGGAGAATTTCATGTCTGGTCATTGCTTTGATCGGGGGGTCGCCTTGGTGACCGCCCTGTTCACACTTCTCACCTGTACGGTCTTGCTCACGGTGAGCATCCGGCTGGTCTCCCATTACAAAAACCGAGAACACAAACTCGTGGAAGGATTGCGTGCCCGCCTCGCCGCGGAAGCAGGAATCGCCTACACGAAGGATCGACTCTCGGGAGGGCTAAAGCTCGAAGAAATAAGCGGGCTTAACGGCCGGAATCAAACCATCGATGATCGAGTGTCTTTCCGGTTGGATGTGGCATTGAGGCTAGGTTACCTTTGGGTTCGCTCCACTGGTTTCTCAGGGGGAGAGCGCTACGAGGTGGAAGCGTTACTGGGGAATATTGCTCCACCCGAAACAGATCCCGCCCTGGTCATCCGGAAAGCGAGCCATGAGCTTTTCGCCTCGGGCCGGACCCGAATCACCGGAGATGCGGTGATCCCCGGAGGTAAGTTGAAATCTAAGGCACTCCACAATCTCCCCTCTGCACCATCACCCGTAATTCTAGGGAGGATTCGCCCGGCGGCTTTATTTCCGATTCAGAAAAACAGGCCCTGGATTCTCTTCCAGGCTCGGACTCTTCTATTGGAGACCAAATCCCTGACGGTTGGGTTGAGCAAAATGCCTGGAGGCTCGGATTGGTCCCTGAACGGCGCGGTTTTCAAGTTCAAAAACAACCTGGAGGTTCCTTTGGACCTGAAAAAAATCGAAGGACCGGGCACGATCCTCGTCAAGGGAGACCTGGGCATTCCCGGTGATTTGATCCTTCGCGGCGATGTTCGTATGGTGGCAAGTGGTTCCATTCGAGTTCACGGCAACCTCGACCTGGGAGCTACCCTGGTCGCGGGCGCCTCCATTGAAGTATCCGGTGGCGCACGGGGAATAGCCGCTCTGATAGCCCGGGAAACCATCGACCTTTCGGAACGTGTCTTTTTGGACATGCCCTCTTTGTGCGGGCTCTTCAAAGTCCCGGAGTTGGGAAATGTGAGCCGCAATCGCATTTTACTGCGTGGCGGACGTTTCCATGGAGCCCTTTTCACATGGGACCAACGGGCCTGGCCCGAACCACTTATCCTGGTGGATTCCGGCACGGACATCGCCGGCTTCCTCTACGCTTCGGGAAGCCTCAATTTGAAGGCACCGTTCCAAGGGCATGTCACTACCAACCGGCTTCAGGCATCGTCCGGCGCTCAAACATTTGACAACTGGTTGAAAAACCTAAGCATCGAGCGCGCTCCCGAGAAAACGGAGTGGGTACTACCTCTTGGTTTCGGAAAAGATGTTGGGGTAATGGAATGGATTCGCCGATGAAAGGTTATTCACTCATTTCGGTAATGATCGCCATGATCATCCTAATGCTCGTCCTGTTGCCCTTGCTCGGGTTACAGGGCCGCCTCTTCGAAACGGTTGTCAACAGTGACATTTCCGGGCTCATCCAACTCATCGAGCCGGATTTGGAAAATTTGCGAAACAGCGAGCTCACCCCGAGAAACGCCACAATCGGGACGGGAAACCTGATCATCAAACGAATCGTTGTGCGAAAATCTAAAAATATGTATCTGCTCACCTATGAGTTCACCAGGAGGATCGGACCCTCCTTTCGCTTCAAGACCTACCTTTTCAAAACAAGGCGATGATTTTCCGGTGCACAAAATGGTAATCCGGGATCCTTTTTCACATCATGCGGTCTTTTCAATTGGTTTCAGGCCGGCTCTGCACCTATCCAGGTGGCTGACGATAACAGATTACATCTCCTTCCAGGATGGCGGCACGCCCAACTACGACGCCATGGGCAATGTGACCGCCTTAATTAAAATCGACCGGGACGACAACCACATAAGAATGATCCCAGTAACCCGATCCTGCCAACCCGGATCGAACAAACCGTTTTTGACGGCACCGGCCTGGCGGATCACAGCCAACACCTGATCTACGATTTCACCTACGACCATACGGGAAACCGCATCATGCGCAGCCTCACCCGCCACGACGACCCAAACAACGCCTTACCGCCGCAGACCACCTGGTTCCCACCCAACGGCGTGGAAAACCACGCACGAGAAGGACATTGAAGACCTGTGCCTTGACGGCAGCGGAAATAACCTGACCGCCACCCCCATCGGCGACGCCCACTTCGATACATTTTTTATGGAAGTATAAATCCACTTTCACCGAAAGGGACCCTAAATGGAAGTATTATCATACCGAGACACTACCAAAAGGAAAATAAGTTAATACACGAAGTACATTTTTATGTTACTTTTTGCATTTTCCCTCTCTTCTTGTCAAAAAGAAGAATATTTTCAGGGTTTTATTGTCCTGGGATTTGAGATATCAGTTTTGGTCCAAAAACCTGAGGATTTGTTAACAATTGGAAATCAATATTGGCTTTGTGGTTTGAGTTTTATGACACGGCAGGAGAAGTAAACCTCGTTCCAGACAAATAGGGAGAATAGAAATGGATTATAGTAGCGATATAAGATCAGAGTTTGACAAGGAGTTAGAAAAGCTGGCATCCAAAGAGGGCATCCAGTTGTTACCAAATTTGACTCCAGAGTCGTTGTCAGGTCTGCTGAATCTTGCAAGTTGGAAGGATACCAGCTGCAATAGGATGATGGGAGTCCAGGAAGAGGAGGAAGGCTCAATTTCTTTTGATTCATTCATCAAGAAAGTTGGTGTAATTGATGAAATCGATCATTTGTGTGTCATGGCAGTAAATCCTCACAAACATGTAGATAAAATCTTTGCTTTGTACAAAGATTGGTTTGTAGAGAAAAAAACCTGTAGTGCCATGGAGGAGATTCTTGATGCAGCTAATCAGGAATGACAGAATTTAGCGAATAGGCTAATCATTATAATACTAATTCCGCAACTTCTTTATCAGTGTTGTTTTGCAGGGGTTGGGTTCGCCCAGCAGCAGGCACACCTCGAAGAACCGAACCGTGCCTTGGGCTTACTTCTGGTGGAAGTAATTTCTCAAGGCCTTCCGGCCACGATGGTAAATCTCGAGGGGCGGTTCCTGTAAGGGGTTGTCGTCAAGGTCGATAAAACGGAGTTTGGGTAGACGAACCAGTGCGGCGGGGATTTCCCTGATCTGGTTACCTTTTAAATAGAGATAGGTGAGCTGGTCCATGCTGTGGAATCTTCTGTTATATGATCAGAAAAATCCCGAGATAATTGCCCTCCATCCATGCAAGCAGGTAAGCAAGTGTTAACGATGCGTTATCACCTGTGGTTGTTTCAGGGTTCGATTTGGAATAAAGAGGGTTGCTGTTCGGTGGTTTGCTCTGGTTCCTGCGCGCGGGCTTTGAGTTGCGAGCGTAACTTATTGACTTCAACGCGTAGGTCCTGATTCTGGTTCAAGAGTGTCTGTGATTCTGATTCAGGTAGCAAGCTTTGCTGATCAAGCAAGTCCTGGCAAACATAACAGAACCAACCATTGCGGGTCGCCGATTTGGCCTGGCGAGCGCTACATTCAACACAAATTCCGTCAGGAGCAAGCCATGCGCGGATTTTCTGGTTTCCCAGGCGCCGCCAGGCCCAGGCCTGGCGAGGATCGAGACGGATTCCATACACGGTGTTGGACATAGAAAACTCCTCATAAAAAAGGCCCGGCAGATGCCGGGCCTGGTTCGTAGACGGCAGTCTACCCCCCGGGCTATCCCTTGGCGCGGGGTCCCCCCACGACGCTTCCGTTTACCCGGATTCTGGTTGTTCCCGCATCAAAACGGGATGTCATCTTCATCAGCGAGATCGGCGGGGTCGGGCTCTTCCTCTAGGGTACCTGCGATCTCTGGGAAATAGTGTTTGAGGAAATCGTCCTGGTATGACTCCCAAAGATTGGTGAGAAGCTCCTCGGTGCTGTTATAAAACGCCCAGGCATGTTGGATGTACGTGGGAATTACGGAGCTCATAAGCCACCTCCATGTTTTGTTTGTTGGAAAAATTGCGAGCTGAGAACGAGTTGTCCGGAAACATAGCGTTCCTTGCGCTCAAAGGCCTCCTGGAGAAGCATGGTGGCCAGATTTATAAGGTTGCGGCGGTTGCCGGCGGTGTGGGCAGCCATCAGAGCAACCGCCTCAGGCTCGAAAAGATCGGTAGCGGCCTTGCCGGCGGCAAGACGGTGCCCAATGAGTCGGGAACAATCCTGCTCGCTGAGATGAGATTGGGGGAAGATACATGCCAACCGGGAATAAACCGGGGCCATGACCTGGAGAGATAAGAGCTTTGGGAAGGTTTCGTCGCCAATGAGAATGAGTGAAGCGGCAACGGTGTTGCGTGAGGGAAGAGCGAGGAGCGCGCAGAGATCGAGTAGGGATTCACGCTCGAGTAAGTGGGCGTCATCAACGACAAAGAGTGGGTGATGTGGTTGCTTCGCCTCAGTCATTTGCAGTATCTGACGATGAATGCGGTGGAGCAGAGGGGAACTGCGGCCCGCGGGATCGACCCCCATCTCCTCGGCGATCAGACGCAGTACCCCGGCACGATTGAAGCCGCCGTAGGTGACGACGTAAGGCTTATAGTCACGTGTGTCCAGTTGGGAGAGGAGATGGCTCAACAGGGTTGTCTTACCAGCACCCGATGGGCCACAAATAGCAAAGCTCTTGCCCATGGAAAGCAGATCGCGGGCGTGACCCAAGGTGCGCTCATCGGCCTCGGGGATAAATGGTTTTTCCATTCGCCAGGTATCGGCGAATGGGTGTCGGTTCCATGAATAGAATTCAGCCATGGTCGGCTCAGATACGGCTTGTGTCATTGTAAAAACTCCTACTTAGGGTGGTCGAAACGTTTGGCGTTGGCATGGACATCAAGGGGACGAGCAAGCTCGAGGGTGTCACCGTAGTAAACTTGACTGAGGTCCCAGGGAAGAAAATAGACAGTGACTCTGGAGTTGGGTGGGCAGAGGGGAACCTCGAAGATCCGCTTTTTGAGACGGATTGTGCCGTCGTTATAGACGCGACAGCGCTTCTCCATCCGAAACAGAGCGTCGGTCTTGGCAACCTCGGGCAATTTTCGGGTGGCCTTGCGAGAATGCAAGCGACGTTGCAAGGGCGAGCACCCCAAAGTGCGATGCTTTCGTTGGTGGTACTGGCTTAGCCATTCCTGGAAAGTGGCGTTAAGAGCCTCCAGAGAGGCAAAATCTCCCCGTGCGAGAAATCGATCGCGAACGGTGCGAAAGAAGCGCTCTTCCTTGCCGCGGCCCTGTGGTCGATACGGCGGTGTGTGGATTAGTTGGATACCCAGCCTGGCGCAAACGATCCGAAGGTAATGGCTGCTATAGGCAGAGCCGTTATCGACGTAAAATCGGTGAGGCAACCCGAATCGGCGGATTGCGGTTTCAAGCTCACCCATCAGGCTCTCCACTCCTTCAGAGAAGAGAAAAGTGCCTTTCACCACATAGCGGGAGCTGTCATCCATGATCATGTGGAGATAGGTTTTGCGTTTGTTCCTGCCGACACGGATCTTGGGACCATGCATGAAGTCGGCACCCCAAAGCTCACCAAAGGCGTCATAAGCAAAGGCGCGAACAGGCTGGGGCTTCAGGTGCGGATCACGACCAAGGCCGTGGGCCTTGACGAAGCGATAAAGGGCGGATCGAGACGGGCTCACGCCATCCCACAGCTTGCGTTCAAGCATTTTCTCCAATATCAGTTGGGTAGACCAACGGGGATGCTCTTGGCGTTCCTCGTGCAAGCCATCTACCAACTTCCCGGGAACTTGGAAACGCCCCTTGTCGCTACGTGTCTGGTTGGCCAATGCAGGTAAGCCGCCGTGTTGGAAACGATACAACCACTTGCGCAAAGTCTCCGGGCTCAGTGATACACTGGTCCCGTCCGGGTAGAGCCAGACCTCTTTTGCCAATTTGTTGAGAAGCGCATTTTGGGTAATCGCCCCAGATTCTCGGTGGAGTAGGGGCGCGATGATGCCGAAGCGCCATAAGCACCATTTCTCATTTTCGTATTTCGGGTCGTCTTGGGCCATGTTCACCTCCAATTTCGTAGTGCTCAGAGTCTAATCTGGCTCAAGGAGCCGACTCAAAGGACGATGTATGTTTTTGGGGATTTTCAGTCGGGACCTGGTACTGTTGCATGCCACAACGTCTGGGTAAAACTTGTCCAAAACCGGCCTGGTTCACGGCAAGGGCAAGGCCCCCACAGTTGATGCAGCCCTTCGGAAAGAAAGCAGGACCATACTTGCCGGCTCGCCCGGATCAAACGCCGCATAGCTGTCCAGCCTTTGCCATACTGACGTGCGAGCTGGTTCACATTACGCGAGGTCGCTTGTTTGACCACTTTCCCGAAAGTTGCCAGTGACTGCCGTTTGTAGCGCAGGCATGGAAACGGCAGAATAGAGAAAGTGACTCGGGTACAGTCTGGATTCCGACAGAGGTAGCGCTGAACCTTAACACGCTCGCTTGAATCTGGAAGAAAACGTTCGTAGAACCCATACGGCCTATGTCGATAACTGTCTCCACAACCAGAGCATTGAACCGGCCCGGTGATCCTTTCCTTGGCAAAAGCGATTGCGCAGCATAAAATATTAAGTGGGGAAACCATGTGTCTACTCCTTGGGTTTTGTCGTCTAAAGGAATAGCATAGGTTTCCCCACCGTCAAAGCCCCCCCTCTTATCCCCCCCGGAGGGGGGAGGAGGATAGGAGGCATCTGGGGTTCCTACCAGTTTTATATTCGGGGACTGGAATCCCAGGATCTGGTACCACCTTTTTTCCCACTTTGGTAACTGATCGTGGGATTCCTTGCTCACATCGAGGTTATACAGCCAGGGATTCTACACATGCGAGCCAGGTTCTCGGGGATCTCACTGATTTGGTTGCCTGATAAATCAAGAAAGGTGAGCTGCTCCAGCTGAGCCAGGTTTTGGGGGATCATACTGATTTGGTTACTTGATAAATCAAGACTGATGAGCTGTTCCAACTGAGCCAGGTTTTGGGGGATCTCTCGGATTTGGTTTCTTGATAAATTGAGATCGGTGAGCTGGTCCATGCGAGCCAGGTTTTGGGGGATCTCACTGATTTGGTTACCTGATAAATTGAGATCGGTGAGCTGTTCCAGCAGAGCCAGGTTTTGGGGGACCTCTTGGATTTGGTTACTTGATAAATTTAGATTGGTGAGCTGGTCCATGCGAGCCAGGTTTTGGGGGATTTCACTGATTTGGTTACCTG
>JACLAC010002473.1_pt1 | contig 19249 bp, 9 predicted proteins | sample 8027881 | NCBI WGS metagenome assembly JACLAC01 (sample SAMN15725517, study PRJNA655200) | protist metagenome | isolation source: fluorescence activated cell sorting (FACS) single amplified genomes of... | place: Spain: Blaines Bay Microbial Observatory, Mediterranean Sea | collected 2016-01-19 | reverse complement strand
AAAATTTAAAACACAAGAAAATTGGCTGTTATTTAAGTAAATTAAATATTTATATAGTTTAAGATAATCCGCATTTTAGAAAAAAAGATATAATTTGTTTTTTTATATAATTTTAATCAGATATTCGCACTTCTCTTTTATTTTAAAATCTAGGATACGCGTAAGTTTACGAATTATTTGTTTCCTATAGGATACGAGTAATTTTAGATAAATTATCTTTAGCTCACATGTTGAAGTTGCTTCGCCTTCGAAATTAATGTGTTATAATAGTCCAGCAGGTCGTTATCACCATTTTGACTTAAAGCCACGGCCTTCTCACTATCGTCTGGATTCAAATTTTTACGATTTACGTCTTGGTCTTGTGCGATCGGAGTGTCAACACTTGCAACCAGTTCTTTATCTGTATATCCTTTGGTTCTTTCGCTTACTCTCTTTGCGGTTGTCGTTCTTTCTTGGTGCAAACTTCGTGAAGTTTGACTATTAAGATTTAGAGAGAAACTTTGTTTAACACGTTTAATAATTGCTGTTACATTCATAACAAAAACTGTTGAATTTTCATCAGTATTTGACTTCAGCACTAGTGACCATTCACGCAATTTCGGGATCAAGTTTGCCACAGAAAAGTATTTATGACACGTGTAGTCACGACTCATTTTTTCCAAAAGCATGCTTAATGCTTGTACAACTTCAATATTTGGCATGTTTAAGATTGCATCGTGCACTAATTTCCCCGGCAAAGTAGTGAACAAGTGCGCACACTGGCGAAAAAAAGATTCACAGCCACATTGATGCTTTAATAATTTTAGGTGTGCTCCATCTTGAACAATTGTTAACAAAATACTGACAGCGATTCTTATAAGTCTACGGTGACCCTTGATCTTGAATGTTTGGCTATTTAAAATTGGCATTAAAATGCTCATACCGTCCTTATTCGCGAATTCAAAACGACCCAAATCTGTTTTGACACATTCTAAAAGAGCTTCAAGTGCTGCACCAATATACTCTACTCGGCGTGTTAACTTCAGTACTAGACATGATGCAACAGAAGCGAGTTTAATATCATTTGATAACAGGGGGCTGGTGGCAAATACCACAATAGAAGGATTGTTCAAAAACTGAAAACTTTCTTGGTGTTCTAGTCTGGCAGTGGGATTTAATCCATGGGGTTTCTTGGGCGTTTTGTTCGCATAGTAGGTGTTCGAAAGGCCTAATATGGCCTGCACCAAATGTTGGCATCCTGGTACGCTGGATAACGTTGAGACGTGTGAGATGCCGTCATCGTGCGTTTCGCAAGACTTCCAGCAGTATTCCAGCAGTGGCATCTGTATGCTAGAAGACTGAGGTCTTAGCATATCTAGCGTAGCTGCAATACCAGGAAAAACTTTTATACTACAAGCAGCTGAATTTGACGGAATGTTCTCCATTAAAGTGCATATCAGTTGAAGCATGGAGGCTTGTCGATTTGTTGCAGCGATATGCTTATTATGATTCCCACTACCAAATCTCACCACCATCTTAGGCTGTTCTGCTGCTGAAGTTTCACCTGCGTCATTGCCAGTTTTCAGTTTGGGTTTCTCCATCCGCAATTTGTCCCTGGTGGAATTGTTTAAGGACTTGGAGTTAATATGTTTGTTATTTTCAGGGGTTTGTTGAACGCTTTCTTTTTCTTCTCTCCATTTTAAGATTCTATTTTTTTTCTCGAGTTTTTGAATACGCTCACTAGCGTTGGCCAGCTTGGACAACAAACGTTTGTTTGCTTGCTCTAGTTTCTCTCTCGCAGATTCAACCTGCTTTTTTTCATTTAAAACAGTAACGTTTTGCTGCTGTAGTGAAAGAAGTTTTTTTTCAGTTTTTTTCATTCGCCGCAAAGTCTTGGCAAGTTTTTTCATCAATTCTTCAGACATTTCTTGAACATTACATTCAATAGTATGGGATATCTTTGCAGCTTCATCTGTTAACAGAACTTCGGCACGATACAAATCTTTTGATAGTTTTGTCTCGTTGAAATCTACTTTCCGTTGCCTTTGCTTGATCAATTGAGCAGTTCTCGCCAATTCATGGTAAAAATTGAGTGCGTTAGGGAAACTTGGCTGCTGTAGTGGAATGTTCACAAGAATATCATTAAAGCCGGAGAGATCACTAACACCATCAATCTCAGGGCCATCGTAATTTTCGGGAACTTCAGGCGGTTTTGTGTTTCTTTCTTTACTTTCTTGGCCCCGTTTTGACTCAGTCAAGAACCTAAACTGGGTATCGTCCAGTTTGTACCAACCTTCGTCACCATCCTCATATGTAATCATATGCATACATTTGCGAGAATCGAATTTTACAATTTCCCCACGATACCAACTTACTACTTTGGGGTCCCCGCTGGAAAGTGTAACATTTTCAGAGCCTCTTTCCCATAAAACTTCAACTTTCCTTCCAACAATTTCCGTTCCGTACATTTCAGACACGCAATCTTTATCTCAACTCAACGAGGGCAGGCGACAACTCTCTGGTACTACGCTTTGAGGTGGGGGTTCCTATATATTTACTCAGTAGGAGTAGTTCTGTTAACGTTGTGGTGTGTGTCTGTGTGTGGCTAGTTTACTGCTCTTAAGAATCTTATTCTCACGTTGACGCATTGCTAAGTATCGTCTTTTGTCACGGAAATAAAATCTAGAATTTAACCAGACGACTAATTTGATTTACAATCTCTTCTCCTCCTACCTCCTCCTCCTCTTCTCTTCTTCTTCTCTACACATACTACTAATAATATTAATAAATCGTATAACAACTCAATCCACGGTATTATTATATTAATAAATACCATTGTGTATATATATAAAAAAAATTTACACTAATAAAATAATCCATCCACTGAGCAGCAGCAGCAGACAGCAGACAGCAGATCGATCTATTTTCTCGATGATCGATCAATCAAGAAGAAATTTGAAAGTCCGTCGTTGTTGTGTTGCCATTAAATTATTTATATTTATATACTGTAGGAAGTATTAATATCTAGGAGTAACATAGTAACAACAGGGAATAAATTCACACTAAAGATTAGCTAATTTAAATATTTATCATCCTTTCATATCACATAACATACCGGTACAGTAAAAAGACCACGTTTTCTATTCTCTTTATTCGCAATTCTTTTATTTTCAATAATAATATAGGAACATATTATTATATGATTTCAGTTCTCAGTCCAGTAATTTAATTCCGCAAGGAATGGAGGTGAGTTGTTCAATTTTTTTATTAATTATTATTAAAATTGAGAATCTCAAATTCCATTTTGTTTTAAAGTGTTTTTATATTGTATTTTTATATATACCCCATCCATATCATTTATTAAAAGCAATCCCCGAGAGAAGAAAAAAAAGAAGAACGGAGAGTACGGCCGATAAAAATAATAATAAAAAAAAAATAATAATAATAAGAAGAAGTAGAAAAAACGTGAGATCCACCACATGCAATCCCACCCATACAATCCCAACCCAATATGGTTTCCATACTTCTTTGGTCGTATTTACTTCGTTTTAATATTATTTCGCGCACTCCAATTGCATTGTAATTGCATTGTGAACGTCAATTCTGAACATCAATCATCTAATTTGTTTGTTTATATAGAACATATAGTACTACTTATCTCAGTTCTCGACATAGTATGTGTGCCCTTTTCACTTCTGTAGAGAAAATTATGCGGTTGGCGCCTGCGCGGTTTGGCCAGGTTGGGAGTGTGGCAGAGGTTCTTCCGGAAATAGCAAGCAAGAGGTTTGTTATATTCGGGGAAGAGCACGGGAAGCTCCCCGTCATCAACTTTCAGTCCCAGATAATCAAGCAAATGCTTGACCAGAACACCGACCAGGAGGCCAAGCTGAACATTGTTATGGAGCACTTCAGCTTCGAAATGCAAGACTTGCTGGACCAGTTCTCTGCGGGAACCATCAACTTGGAAACGTTGATGTCCGAGTACAAGAAGATTGGAACGGAGGGGCACAACATCCAGGCGTACGCAGGGGTTCTGGAGCACGCTGTTCAAAGCAAGGGACGGGTCAGACTCCACGGAGGCTTCATACCCCGCACGTACGCCAAGCAGCTCGTCAAGGAGGGTTTGGAGGTGGCGTTGGACAGTGCGAAGGGCAAGGACTACGTCAGCGCGGGCGAGAAGTGCGAGGGGACGTCCCAACATTACAATTACTTTGACAGCCTTATCTCGGGCAGGGACTTGCACGACAAGGACCAGAAGCCCGGGGAACGGTTTCGGCGAATTTTTCCCGCGCAGATCTTAAAGGACGCTGCCATGGCGTGGAAGGTCAACAAGATTATGCAGGACCCATCGACGTCCGAGAAGGACATGTTCGTACTGATCATGGGCGCGGGGCACATGGGCTACCACCACGGCGTCCCGGAGCGCCTGTACGGGTGGCAGCCCGCAGTCAAGGGGAAGGCGTACCGTGTCATTGCCAGGAGTGTTGATGACAAACTATCGTTCGAGGGCAAAGTGGAAGACCTCGACCGCGTCTTCGGATCGGAAGCGGACGCGGCGGACGTCTGCTTTCTGTACGAGATGGAAGAGGACATCGACTCCGTCAAAGCGGAAACGGCGAAGGCGTACAACAAGGTCGGCGGCACGGCCCACATCGAGGGCAACCTGTTGCTTGCCAAGAAGGTCATGGGGCGTTTGGGGTACACGGACGAGGAAATCGGCATCGCAGGAACTGACGCGTACAACTACCAAGGCGTCGGGACGCCGCACCCTCTGGCCAAGCTGGAGGGTGGCGAGACTGTTTTGGACCTTGGCTCGGGCCTGGGGATCGATAGCATTATTGCCGCGACCAGGGTCGGCGTTCACGGAAGCGTGACGGGACTGGATCTCTCAAAGGCGGAGGTAAAGCACGCGAACGAGCGGGCCAAGCGAAGAGAACTCACGCAGCTCAGCTTTGTAACCGGGGACATGGAGAAAATGTCCTTTGAGGCGAACAAGTTCGACGCCGTGATCTCGAACGGGGCGTTTTGTTTGGCACCGAGCAAAGAGGCAGCGTTCGGCGAGATCTTTCGGGTTCTCAAGCCGGGCGGCCGCTGCTCCATCTGCACGAGCGTGATCAAGAAAGCCCTGGGTCCGACGGTCAAGTGGCCCATATGCATGCGGATGTTCATTCACAAAGACGCGATCAAACCAATGTGCGAAGAGATTGGATTTGTCGACGTGGTCGTGGACGACAGCAACTCCCTCATGTCTTTCGAGGACGAAGATGGGGAGCCAGAGCAGTCCACCGAAGGCAGCTCGTCCGAAGAGGCCCGAAAAAAGGATCGCTCGAAGAGCGCGGTCCACGTCGGGTCTGCCGAGTTCAAACACTTGTCGGCGTTAAACATGAACGATATTTGCGCCCGTGTAGTTGTGTATGGCCGAAAACCAGACAATTGAAAATTAATGAAGCAAAGAGTAATCGAACACGTCTGATTTAAAAAAATACCTTTAAAGGTTTTTCTAAAATTATATATTTGTTTAATAAAACAAGAAAATTGGCTGTTATTACACAAGAAAATTTTGGCTGTTATTTTTTATAGTAATTAAAATTAAAGAAAAAAAGAAGGTGTCAGTTCAAGAACAATATATACGTATAAAAAAACAAGAAAATTGGCTGTTATTCATTCAATAAAAAAGCAAATGGACACGAACAAATCGCACCCGTCATGTAACTTAAGATAGTAATCTATATAACAGCATCATAATAATTCCTCTGTGATGCTTGACAATCATCAACAACGACGAAACGAAAAATTAAAAAATCAAATTAAAACATCAATATAGGATTAGGGTTGGCCTTCTTTTTTCTTTAAAAAACAAGAAAATTGGCTGTTATTATTTAGGTAATTTAAGTACTGCGAACTGAACTCTAAAATTCGAACTTATTTTTGCTCTTGTGGTTTCACTAATCAATAGATGGACTCTATGCACGATCCGAATCGGTAGCTGGATGCAATGCTGTCAAATGAACCGTAATCAACTTCCTCATCCGATATCTCACTCATAGGTGACTCAATCCTTTCTTTATTGACTTATTAAAACATACTATATAATTTGTTTTTCATTTGATATTGTTTCCATTTGATCTGTAAACCACTCGGAGTTAATTATTTTTTTCTGTCTCAACTTTTCTGCCCACTTGGAGGGCCTGCCCCCCTACCGCCTCCTTTTTATCTGCTGGAAGACTTTGGAATATCTCTCCGGGAACCGCCATGGCGTAGTGGGAGCGTCGGCAGTCCTCGTCGTGGCAGTGCTGAACAAGCGTTCTTAGGCCCATGTCAACAACGAACCAAATGTGGTTACTCCGGTGCCGCCGGCGTGCAATCTTGCAGTCTTTCGACCTTGTAGCAATAACGTATGTCTTCTCGTCACCCACGCGCCGAGAAATTGCCCCGGTAGGAATGATGATGTTCCTTGCCAGTGTCAAGTACTCCATAATGTTTTCCAAGACGACGCGGTGGCTTCTGTGCGTAGTGGTCCACGAATTAAAATCGCTTGCGACGCGAGAGGCTGCGACAGACCCTGTGGCGGCTAAACTAACGGGCCTGTGCACTGTGGCCCGGTGGTTGGCATGGGACAGGCCCCTTGCGCCCAAAATATGGTCACAAACGATCAGGGAGGGTTGGTCCACAACGACGGTGGACCCCAATTCTTCCTCTATTGACAACGACGCGCAGATCAAAGCGTCCAAAAACAGCTGATACTCCCCAGGCTCAGTAAAGTTGTCAAACTTGAACTTGTTCAGCGTCATCGACGGCAGAAGCGTCTGTACTTTCCCAAACTTCGAGCTGTACAACAGGCGAAAGGCCCGGTTTTTTGTGTACACTGCCTCGTCAGCAAAGAACTCTTTCTTCTCTTTCCGACCGTTCACCCACAGATTTGAAAACCGAGGGAGCGCAGCGGCGGGTCCTCCCGGGGAACATGGGGGCCGACAGCTTTCTGCAAGCCACCGAACGAATTTTCCGACGTGTATGTTGGTTTTGAACAGTTGGTTCTTTGGTAAATGTACAATAATGTGAAAGGAGCACTTTTTGTGAGTGGACGAGTCGAGGACAAGAAATGCTTCCCTTGTCACCATGATCCCAAACAGCATTTGGAGCGAGGTGGCGGCAAGCCGAATCAGTTCACTGACCATGCGCGTTCCATCTGCCCGGACATCCAGCGCCGGATTGAACTCTTTGTAAAACTCACAATCAAAGTACAAACGGCAGGGAAAACCCGCCCGTATAATTTCGTAATGGTGCCGGTGCTTGGGCGCCGCGTTCATGTACATTTTCCAAAAATCTGAAATCGAACACGAAAAAAACGTCCGCTTTCCTGTCGTGGCGAGTTCCAGGGAGAAGAGCCGGTGGCGGGAGGGACAAAAGGGGTCAATTGTGCCCCCCCTCCAGCTGGCGTTGTGGTCGTCTGCAGCAGTGATGGCCATGTGCTGTTTGGGGTACTTGGTCAACAGGATGGTCGAACGTCCTTTGAAATCTTTCAAATTCTGTCTCTGCCTTTTTCGCAGTTTACCTTTCAATTCTTCAAACTCTTTTGTGGTCTTCCTCTTCCAAATTTTTCGCGTTCCACTCGCACTGCTCGCACCCGACGGACTCGAGCCACTCATTATGATGGAAACGAATACTGGCAGGCCCCGTTTCGTCCAGTGTATTTGCACTATGACATCCTCGAATATATATATATATATATATATGCCACAGGCCAGTTCTAATGATACGATCGATGTGGCGTCTCTCGCCAATTCAAGTCCCCGAGAACAAAACCAATACTAACATCTACTATACCGCTTCACCGTTTAATGTAACGTTGCCTTTTCCTTTTCCTTTTATTCAAATACTTTCCATCCGTTAATTAATTTGTGAATTCTACATTTTCTTCACTCACTCAATCACTCACTCACTCACTCATAAAAATAATAATAATAAAAAAGAAACAATTCAAACTCACACACGACGTAGTAATTATACGTCGTCGTCGTGGCTCTGCGCTGCTTATTTTTATTATAAAAAATACAGTGTGTATTTGTTGTTGTTGTTATTTTTCAACAAGCCTATTCTTCTTTTCTTGTTCCTGATCACACCCACTCAGGCCGTAATGTATGTGATAGGTTTCTGTAATTATTACATTACGGCCTGAGTGTAGAGTTATCAGCCGTATTGAAACAGCATCGCGAAGCATGCTGTGTCAATGTGAAGGCTTAGAATCTCTACCGAGCGCTCCTTCCATTCTTCTATCGATAATTATAATATTAGGTAAATTATAGAAATAGGCCCCTGCCAGCTGCCAGGCGTCCCGAAGGGTCAATGGAGCATTATTTTATGTAAGGGTCGAATGTCAAAAAAAAAAAGGCCGAAGTAAGAAAATCACAAAAACAGCGGATAGGATAAATATCCAAACAGATGCTCTGTCCTAAAAAAAAAAAAAGTAAAATAAGTACGTAGTAGTCCTTAGTCCTTTAGACTATAAACCGCCTTAAAATATACGTTATAACCAGTTTTCTACAAATGGAGCATTATTTTATGTAAGGGTCGAATGTCAAAAAAAAAAAGGCCGAAGTAAGAAAATCACAAAAACAGCGGATAGGATAAATATCCAAACAGATGCTCTGTCCTTGTTATATAGTTAGATGGCCCCAAAAACCCAAAAAAAGGTGGGGGGGCTTCTTCTTTCCTCGTTTAAAAAAATGGGGAAGGTAAATTATAAAGCGATGTGTAATATTATTTTTTAAAGAGAATTTGAAATATAAGAAGACATGACAAGAGAAGAAGAAATCAAACAACTTAAGTTTCTACATTTTGTCTGTATCGTTTGGAATCAAGCCCAAACGTTAGTTTTATTTAACAACTAGTCTAGCCTCCTCAAAAATGGAAGTAGAGATTTTAAACACCCCTGTGTCGTCAGGAGAGGACAAAACTGAGTTGCAGGCTCCTCCAGAGTCCCGAAATTTACCTGGGGCACTTGGGCCTAAAAAGACTTGGGAGGATGAAGTTTACGATTGCAACAATTTTGCCAGCAGCACTTGCATAACGTATATGTTCTGTTTGCCATGTTCCATGCTGTGTTGTCTGCCACACCACGCTGCTGCGATGGCTAGCAAGATTGGCTGGCGTGGGTTTTCCAATGGTGCCCGACGAGACAAAAATCCCTACGACCGGAATCGTAACTGGATGCAACGATTTGCATACATTGGTTTGTTTCTGGTGATGGCCATATTATTCATTAACTTTTACCTGAAGCCTCAATGCCTTCGTCTGGGTGAAATCCCAAGCGATACCGGGAATGCCCCCTACACTGCTTCCAACGAACAGAAACTTCTCCCAGATGAGTGTTATGCTGGTTGCTCAACGAAGTTGGTCGGTGACGGGGTCTGTGACCTTGTTTGCAACGTTACACAATGTAATTACGACGGCGGGGACTGTGATCCCCAACGTGCAATAGCCGAGCGAGCAAATTGTGCAAAGGGCTGGACAACTCTGGTTATCATAGTTGGTGTGTTGCTCGGAGTCATGGAACCTTTGTATGTCCTCTTCCTGGTTTTGCTCCGTTACAAAATGCGCACTGCATTGAACATTAAAGCTTCATGCTGCACATGCTGTGGTGAAGTCGGCGAAGTTCTGGAAGATGGGATCTGCATGGTCTCATGCTTCCCCTGTGCTATGAGCCAGATGGAACACCAAGTAAACACTCCGGTGCAATACTGCTACTCCGGAACAGCTCCATCACATTTGGACTCCGCGGTCGTTGTGGCCGTGTAGACACACGGTGGTGTGAGGCACCGAGGAGTCAGCACTTATTTTTTTTATAGTGCTGTGTTGATACAATGGTCGAACCTTCTTCTAGTTATTTATCCCTTTTGTATATCAGCAAAATAGCATAGTCTTTTCCTTTTTCTCTCCTTTCTTTTATAGTTAGTTTACATATATATATAGTTATTTATATTATACATAACCTATATATTAGCGGAAGATTTGAATCTCAAGCTTTTTCTCCTTCCTTCCGGTATAATTAACCTTTATAAATTATCTTATATAATATTAAATAGTATATAATAATATTTTTAATAGTATTATATAATATTAATACTATGTATAATATTAACTTTTTATTATTATTTTTAATGGAAATTCATCCTGGGCCACAAAGGCCACAAACAAACAAACAAAGCCATTTTTTTAATTTTAATCCAATAGCTACGAGGAGTAGATGTATATATAGACTGATTTACTTGTTATTAAGGTATTTAAATTATTAAATAAATAATGATTGCTAATAATAATAGACTAATATATAATATAGAAGGAAGAAAGAAGAAGAAACAAAAAGAATAATACAGTAATAATAAATAAATAAAAAAAAAAAGAAAGAAGAAGAAAAGTAGAAAAAAAAATCGTTAATAAAAAAACACAACAAAAACAACAAATTTTTTTTATTTTTTAAAATAATTATTATATAATTAGTGTTCCTCTCGTTGTTAGTTTTCATTTTGTTGGGGGGGGGGGGGTACATTTTTTGAACTTTTTGTATATTTTGAATTTGCAATACTTAATATATACGAGAAATCTAACATTGAAATGGGTTGATTGAAAAAATAGTGCATGTTCATTAGGTTTTTAAATCTCTGCGTATACATACATAAGCGCAGGGGTTGGATTTGAAAGCATGCCTGCTTATATTGAACGGACGGATGAGTTCTTCCAGGTGGTGCGGCAGGCCCAGCAACGGCCGTCCACCAGTGCGAGTACGGGAAGGGTGGCGAAGAAACCGACGGCGTCGGAGTTTGCACAGGCGGCAGGGATAGTGTCTCGCCGGGTCGAAATTACCGCGTCAAAGCTTGGGCAGTTGACACGCATGGTGAAGAGTTCGAGCATGTTCAATGACAGCGGGAACGATATCAACCGCCTGTCGAAGTCTATCAAGGACGAAATGACGGGTTTGAAGCAGGACATTGACACCCTGTCCCAAAAGCTCGGGCTGGGTGCGGGCGGGGACGGCCAGCGTGGGCAGCATTCGATGCAGTTGGTAAACTCACTGAAGATGCAGCTGGGGAGACAATCAAAGAATTTTCACACCGTTCTCCAAGACCGTGCGAAGACGTTGAAGGACCAGCAGGACCGACGGTTCCGGCTGGGGGTGGCAAGCAGCCCAGGGACGGCACTAGGGCGTCCAATGGTTTTTGGGAGTGCTGCGAAGAAGCAGGCCAAGGTCATGCAGAAGGGTGGGGTGCACGGGAAGGCGCCGCTTGGCCCTGGGAGTTCGTTGTACAGTGCGGGCCCGACGATGGGTGGGGTGGGGGGGCCGCCCGTGGGGCCCTCGTCCGATTCTCCGTTGCGGCTGCAGGAAACGCAGCTGGTGTCCAACTACGCGGAATCCCGGGCCCAGGCGGTGGATACCATCAACACGACCATGGGCGAGCTGAGCACGGTGTTTTCGCAGCTGATGGAGATGATAGAGTTCCAGGGCACTGAGATCCAGCGCATAGACGACAACGTTGGGGATATTGAAAGCAACCTTGCGGGGGGGCTGCAGCAGCTGCAGCAGACGTACAACAACTCGTCGAACCGGATGTTGGCGGCAAAGATATTTGGGGTCCTGATGAGCTTTATGATAATCTTCATCTTGTTCTTTGCGTAAGAGGGTAAATATTAAGCAAGTAAGAATTAATTCTTGCTCTTAATGTACAAGAATAATTTTGTCTTGAAACATGTAAATTGATACGAGTACGTACTTGAAAACGGTGTGAGCTTGGCCGAGTGCAACTCGCTGAGGTACACACTCTCTTTCATTTTTTTAAAAGGCAAAGAACCCATTTTATGATAAGTTTACGAATATGTACATAGTACGCTACGACCATGCGTTCGCACATCAGACTAAACACATAAGTTCTTACATGATACGTAATATAAATTAGCGTCGTGTGTGTTTAAATCAACATCATTCTCTCCACTCGCTCCGCCTCTCCCACTCCCCCGTTTCTCCACCTTGCCCCCTCTCTCACTCCAAGGCCGCCCGTTTCGATTTTCTGGAAAACACCTCGGCGATGGACTCCTTGAAGCACCCCACGTTGTAGTCCATGAGGCCCTGGTTTTCAAAATTGTTCGAGCGCAGCAAGCAGACAAGGGCAAGGTAGTTGCTGACTTCCTTCAGGTAAAGGACCATCCCGTTGTTCAGCTGCATGATGCTAGACGACTTGTTGTCGTATGCCAACCCATCCCCGTCGTCCCGGACGCCATAAATGCACGAGACGTCGATCACCACGTCGATCATGTCGCTGCAGAGCTCGTAGGATTGCATGTCGACCGGGTTGCTGTCCGTCGCAATGTAAATCTTACTGACGACGTCGAAGAGGAAGGCCTTTTCCAGACTGCAATGGGCGACCAGGTTGTCCATGAGGTTCACCACCGTGGGCAGCTTCTGGGGGATCAGCTTTTGGACCACCTTGCTAAAGGCTTCAAAAACGGAGTGGTCGTAGATGCTGGTCAAATGGAACCCTAACTGAATATCTACTTTCCTGTCCTTCAGCTCGGCGTAGATTTGTTCGTGGATGTCCCGCTGGCACTCGATTCGGTGTTCGTCCGACAGGAAGAGGTCCCCGTCGACCTTGTGGACGAAGACTTCAAAACATATGTTCGGGTTGTATTTGTGGGCGCAGACGACGGCGTCGTGCAGCCGCGCGAGCGCTTCGTGGTACGGGTCGTCCTGAGCGTCGATCACAAAGACGAGCGCCCCACAGTTTTCGAAGAACTGCGCTTCCGTCAACGCCTTCCCGTTGAAGTCGATGTCGTCCTTGAACTCGAACTCTCCTGGAAAATCCCACACCTGGAACTGAACGAGCTCATTGTTTGCAATGAATTTTATATCGAGCGTGTTCGTCGATTCTAAGAACAGCGTTTCATGCGGGGACATTTTGTAAAACACAACGCGCTGGATTGACGTCTTCCCCGACCGGCGGGGTCCCATGAGTAAAATATGCGGTGGCGACATGGTGGGTGGTTGGTAGATAGGTGTGCAGGTAGTTAAAGACGGCGACGGAACAAACGACTAAACAGGGAAACAGGGAAATGAACGTTGCCGTTTTTTTACTAGACAAATAGAATATGAATTTTATTTTCCTTTTTCTTCTTGTATTTTTATTTATTTTTTATTTACTGTCATAATAATAATAATAATAAATATGGGATGGGGTGGTGGTGGTAGATCTTCTAAGAAAAAGAAGAGGAGGAGGAAGAAGAAGATTTTATTTTATAAAATTTTATTTTATTATTATTATCTGCTACCTTGGTATTAATACTACGGTACCGTACGGTAGGTACGCTGATCGATCACTCCTCCCCTCCTCCGTCCTCCCCTCCTCGGACAACGTACCCTAACCCAAAACCCAAACAGGAATAGGTGGTTAAATTGAACTCCTCTTCTCTTCTTCCTCACTTCATCTACGTAGTCATCAGCTTAAAGTATTAATATTATACCATTATATACCGTGTAGCGGACTGTCATTGAAATGAAACAAAAATTTGTCCTTCTTCTTATTTATAATTAAATTTTAATTTTTTTGCTCTGTTTTTTATTTATTATAGATTATACGACTATTCATCATCATGTTTTTTGGTTTCACTTCCTCGTAATTCTTCTTATTTGTAGTTAAGTGTAGTCTAAGTTATTTTGTTCTTAATTAATGCATTCTATGTACATTATGTTATTAGTCGTTCTGGAAGCAAAACAATTCAAACTCCTATCTAATTATTGCCTCTACTTGAAGAAGGAAGAAAGAAAAAAGAAAGAAAGAAAAAAGAGTTTGCTAAAAGCCCAGTACATATATAAATACCAAGTAGAAGCAAAAGCAAAAGCAGGTCGATCGGTGGTGAGCTAAAAATTATTATTTTAAAACTAAATTATGTTAATAATATAGAAATAGTATAGAGGAGTACGAACGAAAGAAAAAAGATGAAGAAGAGGAATGAAGGAGACAGACAGAGAGTACAACAGGGAGATACGATCAACCAAAAAAAGAAGGAGACGAGGAGAAATATAAATAATAATAATATTATTATACATAGAGACTAACAACTAACAACAACAACAACAACAAAAAATAAAAAAAATAATACTGTAATAATTTTTTTTTTTTATTATAAAATAATAATAATACTACTACTAACTCTACGGGGGTTTACATTTGAAAAAAAAAGAAATATTGGAATTGGAATTGAGAAGTAGATCTGGTGACATATGCATAATTAAACAATAATAACATCAATTCTTACTACTGCGTGCTTTATTTATACACACATTTCTTCGAAATACATTAGTACGTACCGCAGGGTTCTGTTTTCTTCTTCTTTCTCTTTCTTTCTAAACTATACAATGGCAAGTGCAGCTGCGGACTCCTCGCCGCTGCCTTCTGTGTTGGCCAAGCAGGCGTGCGAGTACATCAAAGGGAAGACAGACTTGAAACCGGTGATGGGGGTGATTCTTGGGTCTGGAATGGGGGACGTGGCGAAAAGCATTGAGAACCCGGTAGTTTTTAGTTACAGCGACCTTCCCGGGTTCTCCGTGAGCACCGTGTCGGGACATGCCGGCAATTTTATCCTAGGGACCCTCCGCGGGATACCCGTCTGCTGCATGCAGGGCCGGGTCCACTTGTACGAGGGGGGGACCATCCGCAAGGTCTTGGTCCCCATCTACACGATGAAGCTCCTGGGGGCGACGCGCTTTTTGGCAACCACCGCCGTAGGCTCCCTTCGGGAGAATGTTGGCCCCGGCGCGATCGTCAGCATCACCGACCACATCAACATGCAAGGCTGCAACCCGCTGATCGGCCCTAACGACCCGGACATGGGACCGCGGTTCCCAAGCTTGATGGATGCGTATAGTTCTAGGTTGCGGAAAGTCATGCACGAGAGTGCTGCGGCGAACGGCATAACGCTGCACGACGGGGTCTACCTGGCAACGACCGGGCCCAGCTTTGAAACCCCGGCCGAGATCCGTGCGTTCAAAACTTTGGGCGCCGACGTCGTCGGGATGTCCCTGGTTCCAGAAATCATCGCCGCCCGGCATTGTGGGTTGGAGTGCGCCGCACTCTCCATCGTCGTCAACTTGGCCAGTGGGTTGACGTCCGAGCACATAACGCACGAGGAAACCATCCATTATTCAGGGCAAGCGTCGGCAAACGTTGCTAAACTAGCGTTGGAGTACGTTAGTCGTGTAAGCAAACTTGATGATTAAACATGAAAGATGTACTATCTTCGTAAATACAATAATAATATAAAACAATTTATTTATTATTATTTTTATATTATATATTATTATTTGTTGAACCAGTTGGTGTAATGTACAACAACAAGCTAAAACACTTGCACCTTGTAGTACTTTATTCACACTTCCAGGCCTGGTACCTGTACCGGTACCTGGTACGGTACCGTATATAAATAGGTAATAAATAAGAGACTATTATTCTCCTCATCTTATTATTACAAAACATAATTAAGCCAAAATATTGTAATCTCGTTCGTTGGCTTTCCTACCCCCGCCAAGTTATAAGTTATAATAATATGCTTGGTGCCTTCATTCTTCACATTTTAAATTGTATTATTGTATAGCTAGTCTATTATTATTATAGTAAATAGATTATATTTAATAGATAGCGGTATAATAATAATACTATTACCCTTCTTGATATTCTAAAAAAATATTGTTGTTGTGTTGTTGTTCCAATCGAAGTTCCATTTGGGAATTGTTGAAGAAGAAGAAAGAAGAAGAAGAGAAGGAAAGTTTGGTAATGTATATAATAATATGTAATTAATACCCAATTTTGGTATTATTAATATATGATGATGTGGTGGTGGTGGGGTGGGTGGTGAAAATGTGAAATTGTTCGTTGTGTGTGTAGTGTAGTTGTTCGTTGGTGAAAATGTCTATTATTATCCATGTAATTATAGTGTTCGCACAAGAACTGAAGTAGAAGTGATTAACAGCGTTTCATGCAGAGCACGTTAAACACATTTATGTAAGTGAGAGAGAGAGAGAGAGACGTATTCCCCAAAACCAATACACACTTTTACGAAACCACGCCCAACCATACCACCATGCAAATATGGGACGAGCACTACTTTGCCTTTACGGCGGTTCTTACTGTTGCGATCCAGCTGGCGTGTTTCTTCGTAGCGTACGCATGCCACTTTGACCTGATCACGGATTTTGCCGGGAGTATGAACAAAGTCCTGCTTGCAGTCCTTACACTCTGCTTAAAGGACACCTTTTACACCCGCCAAGTTGTCCTGACCGTCCTGCTCGTCCTGAGCAGGACCGAGCTGGCACTCTTCCTGTTTTACCGGGTCTGCTCCCGCAAGAAGGACGGGCGGTTCGACGAGCTTCACAATAACTTTTGGAAGTACCTCGGGTTTTGGGTGTATCAAATGATGTGGGTCTATGCGACATGTGCATCGGTAGTGTTCGTCAACGGGGACTCCGCCAATCCTGACCTAAACGCATTAGATTGGATCGGATGGGTGCTGTTCTTCGTCGGGTTCGCCGTCCAAGTCCTCTCTGATTTTCAAAAGTTTTTCTTCCGCAAGGACCCCGCGAACAAGGGAAAAATCTGTGAAATCGGCGTTTGGTTCTACTCTAGGCACCCGAATTACTTTGGTGAAATAATGATATGGACAGGACTATTTGTCAGCGCCGCAAACGTCATCGTTGCCTCCACGTCGTCCCCCGGGTTTGGGTGGCTCACCGCAATCTCCCCCGTCTTCACCACGCTGGTCTTGCTCTTCGTGTCTGGGCTCCCGACGGCGGAGGGGCAGAGTTTGAAACGGTTCTATATGGGCGACGACAAGGGTGCAAAGTGGGAAGAGTATGCGCAGGGGACAAGCCCGATCATCCCGTTTCCCCGCTCTCTGTACAGGCGGATTCCGGCCACGATTAAGAAAATGTTCTGCTGCGAGTACGACCGGTACAAGTACTACCCAGAGATGGACAAGGTGGTTGAGAACGCATTGTCCCCAGGTTACGGAAGTTGACGACATTGTTTATGGATAATTAATACATAAATTTATGCAGATTCACTTCGTGGTAATTAATAAACGAATTATAAATATGATAGTATGTTATGGTAATTAATATAATATCATATGATAAACTTTTATCTAAAACTAACATCAATAAAATATTTTGTTCCTACGACGACATATTTATGCGCTTGCAAGCGCATAATGGTATGTTATGTCTTAGTAACTGTTCATTGGAATATAACCAATTCCTTATGAACAAATTTATATATGATATCATACTAATAATTACTTAAATAACAGCCAATTTTCTTGTTTTTTTATATGATACGATAAATAGTGATTGACAACTAACGAAAAATCAAAATTCAAAATCCATTTTAGGTTTAGGGTGGTTGGAACTGAAATCGTAATTGATATAATAAAATGAGAGTCTTAAAGCAGAGTACAATTTAAAAAAAAAATATTTTGGTAGTATTCTCACAGTGAACTTATCATTAAAAATATATTATTGATTACGGTTCATTTGCAAGCATTGCTAATCCAGCTACCGATTCGGATCGTTCATGGAGTCCATTCTAGATTTCAGTTTTCAGTTCGCAGTACATTAATTTTAATTACTTAAATAACAGCCAATTTTCTTGTTTTTAATTTTGTTTTCATATGGGGGAGAGACCCAGAGGCACGGCCGCTCCTCCCCCGCCGCTCCATCCACCCACAAATCCGCTAGACCCAGTCCCCTTCGTTAATCTTTCTCGGCAAATACTTCTTTGTCAAATACTGAAACCCAAAACTGCTCAGGGCCTGAATTTCTGCCTTTTCTTGGGACTTCATCATGTGCTTCAGCTGTTTGACCCATTCGGGGTTCTGCTGAACAAAGGCCTCGTCCAAAAGTTCCTTGCATGTCTTAATGTCACTGTCCGTCATGGGTATTCGGCATTCCTTCGGAATGTTGTATTTGTCAAGGTCCGTTGGGAGCACGCCGAGCCACTTGATGTCTGGGGTCGTAAGGCTTGCACTGTCGTATGACATATTCTTGCTCCCACTCATGTACACGGACAAGATCTTCAGTCCGTACGGGTCACTGTCCACCAGCGCGAGGACCGGGATCTTCAGCTCCTCCTTCAACCGCCGAAGGAACATCCGGGACGCTATGTCCGGCTGCCCCTTTGCGGTTATAATGATGCATTTGTACTCGTTGTAGAAGCGGTCCTCCGCCAATCGCATGAAAGCGGCATCTTTTTCCACGAGCAAAATAAACTCCGCCTCGCTGGTGATGTTCTTGACCTTGTCAATGTGAGGAGGAATCCCTTTGGCCCCGACCCCCATCTTTGTGCAATCGATTTGATCCCCCGCTTCTTCGAATTTCAGGTTCCCAATCACGACCCCCTTCTCGGACGCTACGACGTTCAAAGAAGAACGAGTGCAACCCAGCATGACTGCAACGTCATCGAGCATCGTGTCCGAGTCACGCTGGTCCTTGAACAGGTTCACGTCGGAGTAAAACATGTCACGTTTCGTCACGTGGATGCCCTTTTTCAGAACGTGGTAGACGATATCAAGGACCCTCGTCATGATCGCCGTTTTCCGGGTCTCGCTGGTGTGCGCAAAGTGGCGGTTCTTCAGGTCTTTAACGCTCAACACTAGCCGGTTCAGTTCGGTGATGTACGTCTGGTTCTTGTTTTGCCGCGACGGGAAGCTGTACGTGACGCTTTTCCCGGAAAGGATCGAAAGTGCCGCCCGAAAGATTTCTTGCTCAATCTTGTCAATGACCGCCTTTTCCTTCATTTCGGCCACCTCGTGGACGTCAGTGTACCCCAAGTCTTCCAGGCTCGCAGTGTTCTTTCGCTTCCCCTTCTCGTGAAGCACAAGTCGTTGAAGCGGGGTCTTTCCGCCCCCCACGACTTTCGTCGATCGTTTCCGTTTCTTACTAGGGGACGACGACGAGGAGGAGGAAGACGCCCCACCCCCTTTCCCGCTGTTGCTTTGTTTCTTCTTTTGCACCGACTTCTTCATCTTCCAAACAACGTTGTTCTTTTTATATGTATTACGAGACAAAACCGTGAAAAGAGGTGTATAACTCGCTCGACGCGACAAGTAGAGACGAACAAGAAAACCCAAAAATAGAATGTTTACTACGAAACCCAATTTTAATTCGAGTAAAGTTGTTTTTACAATATATTATATATATATATAATTATTAGTAAAAAAGATACAATCAATCAAT
>JACLAC010022282.1_pt1 | contig 19250 bp, 10 predicted proteins | sample 8027881 | NCBI WGS metagenome assembly JACLAC01 (sample SAMN15725517, study PRJNA655200) | protist metagenome | isolation source: fluorescence activated cell sorting (FACS) single amplified genomes of... | place: Spain: Blaines Bay Microbial Observatory, Mediterranean Sea | collected 2016-01-19 | reverse complement strand
ACCTCTACTAACAACTGAATTACCAATCATAAAATGTGCCAACAATTCCCTTCTTCTTCTATCCTCATATATGCTTTCAAGTTTCACAACTTCAATAATTACCACGTTTTCTTTTTTTACGCCCAATGAAGTAGCAATTGCTTTCTTAATTCGGTCCTTATTTGCTAAAACTTCTTTATCTGACGTGCCAACAAGCACAAAACTGTGTTTAATCTTTTTCCGATATACAGGCTCTGCAGAAGGTGGTGACGGGGGCTTATTGTCACCCCCACCATCAATGACAATGCCTTCAGGCAAATTGTACGGGCAATCTTTCCAACACAATTCTACATTATTGCAATCGCTGCAAACATTTGATGTTATCCATTTCGGTGTTTGTCCATCTCTTGGCGTTGATGCATTGTTTGCTTCATTTGCTTCATAATTATCACATCTTAAACACTGAGTGTTCATGGACCAATCTCGCTTCACTTCTTGCTTTACCGTGGGAAGCCATTGGACACCGCTTTTGTATATGTAACACGTTGAATAAAATATTGGATCTTCTGGATCATTTGACAGTACATACGGTGGCCGTGTTTTGGTTGGTTCAGCTTGCTCTACTGCATAACCTATCATTTTATTTGGATCAATAATTTTTGGCTCTGCGCGATAAACTTGAATATTGAAATTTGGAACAAGAATACGATTATTGCCAGGAAGTATTATTCTTACGTATTTTGCAATTTTACCACCGCAATCAATTTGGATAGGGCAATGTGTGTTTTGTGGGCCCCATTTACAAAAGTGCGGTTCCACCACATGTTTACAAACATGTGTTTCAGGGGGGCAAGATCCTTGATCAACACATGGAGCATCAGCAAGTACAACTTTAAACCCGTCATTAAATTTCCCAACCGCCCAAGAATCAAAGCAATAATCTGAATCGAATAGCCAACGTTGTTGGCATGTCCAAAATGCACCCCTAACCGTGTTGTAAGCTTGCAAACTACCGGGGGTAGGAACGGATTTAGTAAACTGCCAACTCTTATATTTCCCCCCTCTTCCTGATTTCCATACATAATTTGGATATCCTAGCCTTTTAATTATCACACCACCTATGGGTGCATTTGGCTCCAATATTTCTTGCTCCCAAATAATATTGCTCATCGATGGAAATGGAACTGGGGCCATTGTTAAAGGAACTTGCTTGATATATAGTCCTTTTATTTCAGACCCACAGCTTTTTTCAAAGTAATTACCAAACGAAAGTCGTCCGTCCCGGACCAAAACGTTCTTTACAGTTTTTAATAGCGTCCTATCTCCATTGTTTGCATTTGTGTTCTCCCCGTACAAAAATGTCTTTTCAATGACACAACCAACATGAAATCTTACTCCAACTAGCGTAACTTCATATTGGCCATTTGGTACTTCAATTTCCCACGTTCGACGTTTTTCAGGAACCCACAAACCATTGAATCCTGTGTTATTCTCATTTTCATCACCTCCTAAATCCCAAAATGGGAAAGGTCTCCCATGACCTTTATGGTTGTACTGCACGAACTTTCCATTTAACTCATCCGGTTCAATATCTTTCCAGCCATATGTTAATTCTTGATTGCTAAATGCATCGTCTGGGGTTTTGCAAATACATTTTGCGTAGAAAGAGCAATTATTATTTTTATTTTCGCTTGTTATAGGGTTATAATATATCCCTCTAGGTGCTCCCCATCCCCTATGTTGGAAGCATCCAGCAGGTGCATTCATCGCTACCCTTTTCTTGTCCGAATCTAATTCTTGCAAATTTGGAAGATTCTTGGCTAATCCTAGGAGATTCTTGGCTAGGAGGCTATTCCAATGATCATTTGCTGCAGCTAGGCATTCCGCTTCACTTGTAATAACAAATGTACCACAGCCAGGTCCTACTTCCCACTTTCCATATCCAATAATACCAAATCCTTTTTTATCTCCATATACTTTTGCCATCAAATTTTTTTGGGGTCCAAAAGGTCTGCCCACATCTACCCAATATCCTTTTGGAGCATGGTGTGTTTGATGTTGAAATGAAAATTTTACAAGATTGCCATTCATAAATAAATTTGGCGCTTGAGCATAATTTGATGACCGCGAGGGTTTATTTGGAAACGTCCATGTAATTCTTTTCCAATTCGTTTTAGATTCAGTATCGTCATTCAAGCAGCAAATTATATGATTATTGACCGGATCTACGGTAACAATATTTTTGCCTATTGCATTACCATCGGATGTTTTATGGTCACGACAAGTTTTCCCCCAAAAATGAACATCATTATGAAGAGCACTTGGCATCATAGCAGCTTTAGTGACAGATATTTGCAAATAATTACGATAATCTTCCGTGCTACATGGCGTATCTTTACACTGATATGTATATTTAAACAGATTATTTGTAGCTGGAAGTGAACATGTCTTGTCTTCCACTTCAACAAAGTTGATAGAAGTTGCAAGTGTTGACCATTTATCCGTACGTTTTGGAGTTTTAGTTTCTAATTGGAGCAATGTAGAGTCCCAATTGCGAGCCCGTCTGTATGGCAATGCAGCTGGATCCATCGGAAACGAATTTTCCCCAGACAACTGCATAGGGACTACGTTGATCCCAACGAAAGCTGGGCCAAAATGTGAATCGAATTCATCTTCCAACGCCTTTGGTGAAAACGTTACATCAATGATATGGCCAATTACTTGCCTAAAATTTAAAAATTGGCAATGATCATATTTTACCCAATGTGGGTCAACAGGGAGACCATGAACATTATCTACGTGGTGATCAAAGACGTCAACATCGATACAATCCATATAACCTTTCCATGTGAAATGCACGATATAATGTCCTGGCCCGTTGTGAGCTGGAATAGTGATTTTGATTAAATCGTAGTCATGCGGTTGATGTCCAACGATTCTATACTCATAGATTCCTTCAACGCCAGGATATTTATCAGATTTGTATTGTACACGCTGATCCCTCGCAATTTTGTCATCATGATATTCGTAGATGTCCCCAAAGTCTTTATTTTTTACCGGGTACTTACCGGCCTCGTACCCCTTTGTAGTTGCATCTTTTTTTAAATATTTTTTCTTATACCAAGTTGGATCATTTCCCCGTCCGTAGCAGTTATGACGACTGTGGCAAAGATGATATCTTTTGAATTCATCATCTTGGGCAGTATTATGAGTTTGCTTGCCGTTATCATCCACTGGTTGGTTTGCCAAGTATTCTCGAGCAATCTGATGTTTAAAGCGATTATTAGCAAGTTTACTTAAATAATCTTCATGCACAATGTAAAATCGAGCTGGGCCACCATGGCCAGTGGAATATGTAACATAAAAATGTTGCCCAGGTCCTATTTGATAATGTGTCGTATCACCCCTAGCCTTTGGTTTACACGGTTTTGTCGTTGAAGCAAATCCTTTGCCTCTGCTGTTTGATCTTAACCAATTATGACTATGAACAGGAACAAGCGTAGTTACAAATAAAAATGTAATAAAAACCACAACTAGCGAAAAGGACAATTTCGTTTTTATACCTTTTGTGTTATTATTATGATTCTCTGCTAAAAATATGGTACATAAAATAGTAAATCCAAAAGAATAGAACATATTTGACATGTTCCCGATATGCTTTTTACTATTGCTGGTCTTTGTGCCACCATTTTCATTTTCATCATCATTATCACTCTTTACTTTTTGCGTAGTTAATACTTCCTTTAATCTTCTTCTTCCATTACTCTTACAAAAACAAAATCTTCGCATATTATTTGATTTTGCAAGACACGCCGTTGTAACAGGTGTTTTTGCTGGGCATTGGTTATCCAGTTTTCGATAATAACATCTTGACGGAGTTTTTGTATCACCAGCAGAAACTGCGGGGCTACCAACGCCACATTCACCTACAAGTGGAAAAGTACAAGGGTACATGTGAGAAAACAGTTCTATATGTTTATCTCGAGATGATACTTGATTCCCAGTTTCATCCATTTTACATACTAAATTTAAATTAGAACAAACGCCTGCACAAGATTGCCCAAATTGTCCTATTTTCCAACTTCCTTCCTCCGTTTTTGACGATTGGCCTTCATTCAATACTAAGTCTTCTTTTGGAAAATAAAACGCCCCTTCGTTTGCCGGTCCTTGTTTTATCAAAGTTCGAAATGTAATTTTCCCGGTTCCGACAGGCGGACCTTTAAAATTAAATTGCATAGTATACATTTTTTCAGCTGCGTTATTATGCAAGATAATTTTTCTTTCTCCACCCACATCACTACATATAGGTGGATGCCAAAACGGATAATTTTCCGTTTCTGGTAGCGCCCATTCACCTACATATTGGTTGTTTGTATCTTGTGCATACAACATCAGACCTCGATATTTATATTTTGGATCTTTCACTTTTAAGAAAATAGATATATACTTATCTGGAACATATTGTGTTGGGTCATTTCCTTCATTTGCATCATTGCTTGATCTAATCACATATGCATTTGTGCGAACGGGCCTGTCTGCCCAGTACATATGCCCTGGATTTGGATCAGTACAATTCAATCTATCTTCTTTTCCATTTTTTATGTTCCAACTCGAGCAGCCAAAATTTCCACTATTTACATTACAGTCATATACGTCACCAGAGGAAGAAGCGTTTATAAAATTAATAATCCCATTGAAGATAAGTAATGTATAATAAATATTTTTGAACAATAACATTGTAAAATGATATACGTCCTATACTTAGTTGCAAATAAAAAAACTATAAATGTTAGTTGATAAAAACAATAACTACGAATAAATAATCAACAATATGTATTTTGTGTTGTTTGTATATACTTTCCTTGTTGTTGTTGAATTTCCAAACGCCGTTTTGTTTTTCAACCATAATAAAAACTTGCATAGATATATTTAATATCGAGTCGAGGATAATAGTCAAGCCTGTGTTCTAGCTATCCATAACCCATGTCATAGAAGAATTTATTTTTCGTACATATTTCCATATATTTGTTTTGGTCACAAATTGGGGTCACAAATTGGGCAGCTATGGAACAGCAATGAGGAATATTCTTATGCCTAAAATGCTAATTTATAATTAATATTTCCCCTTACCCTAAATGTAATTTGGCACTTTTATATGCAACAACAATTTTAATTTATTTTGTAACATGATAATGAAGACAAATAATATAAATACATATTTGAAAATACAATATACAGTGTGTAATAACAAGACAGTATTAACACATAAAAGATGTAGAAAAAGAACGATGGATTATCGTTACATCAAATCAACAGTTCTTATTGTAATTGCAACATGGATTCTTACTCCAATAACGACCATCAATGCAAAACATATTTATTCATCAAATGCATATAATGTTGAAAATGAATATTGTCCACATACACAATTTATCAAAGAGTTAACAGAAAATATTGATGAAAATGGTGCTTTGTTATATTATGATCGTATTGTACCTACCCTTGACAAATCATCTATGCCCATGTCTATTTCTAATAAATCAAATGCAAATTACATTTATCCATGTTATAATCGTGCATATACTAGCGATGCTGAACAATGGGATGGTTTAAAAGATACGAAAAATGTTAAAAAATTAAAAAAATTAAATCAAAAATGTTATTTTAGTGTTGGTATTTGTAATAAATATGAGGATGATACTAATACTGATGATAAGACATTTTTTTATAGTAGTAATGACAAATTTAAAAGGGAGGATTCTCAACAACAGGAAAGAATACAAATTTTCATACCTAGCGATGTACCATATGTAAAAAAATTATTTTCAACAGAACAAATTGGTCAATGTAAAACAAAATGTGAATATATATACCCAACCATGAACGATTACAATTATAATGATGAAAAACAATTAGAACTAAAAAGTAATACATGGAAAAGGGTTGTTGAGAAATATGATGGTGTTTTGTTTCCTTTTGATTGGTCTTATGGTTCTATGTCTGCCATGGTGCCATCGTATTCTTCTTCGTCGTCGTCAGATGATCATATATATAAGTTGAAAGAACATTTCAATCAAATATGGGTTGCATTTAGTGAAGAAGATGTGTTAGATCCAAGTGCTGGTAGACCAAAATTATGGTCTAATACAAAATTAATTGATCAAATGGATTTAATATCGACATATGATTATGCTATGTCTGACGTACCATTCAATCTTTATAAATATCATTTCTGGGGTCCTTGTACCGTGAATATGTATTTTAGGTATATATCATTTAAACAATTTGATTCAAATGTACCACTTATCTCATATGCAAGTAGAAATTGTCGTAAAAATCGTGATGAACTTGTGAAAAATGTGATGAAATACACAGAAGTTGCTGCGATTGGTAAATGTTTAAATAACTCTCCATGGCCATTTGAAAAAGCATCATATCCATATTGGCAAGAGAAAATCATAGCATTGCAAAAATATAAATTTACATTAGCATTTCAAGGTTATGGTAATGGTGGTTTAATTAGCGAAAAATTATACGATGCCTTCGCTGCAGGGACAGTACCAATATTTTACGGCGTTTCCCGCGTTGTTGTAGAATCCTTTGCACCATCCCCATATTCCTTTTTACATGTTGATGATTTTCAAAATATTCAAGATTTAACAGCATATGTGAAAGAGGCTGGAACCAATGAAGAAATGTATAATAAATTTCATCAATGGCGTGAAAATGGTGTAAATAAGCAATTTTGTAATTTATTGAAAACAAACATTAATTCCATAGCATGTCGTATGTGTGAAAAAGTACGTGAAAAAAAAGTTTCGAAAACGAAAGCAGTTGGCGGAGCAGTAGGAGATAATGAAGCAGATATATATGCTATAAAAGATTCAACCATCATATTAGTCATTGTGATACGCTCGACAAATACAGAGCTTGGTAAAATTCGACGTGATGCTATACGGAAAACATGGGGTCAGGATATTAAAAATCATCCACATGTTCGATTATTTTTTCTTGTATCATCCAACAATTTTGCTGCAAGTAATAATAATAATAATAATAATAATAATAATATTGATGCTGAAGATGATTTATATAAAGATCTTTTAATAACACCATCATCAAACAATTATATATTTAATGATAATGCAAAAAATGATTCAAGTATTAATTTTCGAACTATGAATGATACTATATGGTTTATGCAAGAAATTACAACTCGTATTGATGATTTTTGGTACGTGTTTGTAGGATATGATAATGTCTATTTAAATGCATTGAGATTAGTAAATGAAATGTCGAAACAAGTACGTTTATTTTCGTTTTACGTTGGTACAGTTAATGAGGCTATTACAGGCGAGACTGTCATGACAAATCGTGATATTGTTAGTAAAAATGAATATCCTTTGAATACATTACCGCCATATGCATTGGATACACACTATATGTTGTCCATAGACAATATACGTTTTATAGTGGGCAATGTACAGAATTTACGTTCGTTACCATTGAAAGATGAAGGTATTACTTTAACTTTATGGTTATTAGGATTGCAAGTACATCCAGAAAATCACGTTATGTTTCAATCATACCGTAAATGTACACAAAATGTTGTTGATGGTGGACATACTGATGGCGTCTTGTCATTGAGTAACATTCCAAATGTACCTACGATGTATGATATACATAATCAAGCAAAGGATCAGTTGGGATATGTATGTGAGAAATAAAAAAATATATATATATACGTAAAAAATTAAAAAATTCGGATATTGTAAAAAATATATATTATTATAAGAGAATTTTTTATATTATTATGTGTGCGGTAAAATATCGATAATGTTGTTTTACAAAAATATACGAGCGTAAAATACTTCTTTTATTTTTTTCCATTTTTTTTAACAATTGTCATCTGGCACCTCCTCTCTGGCTCTGCTGATGTGTGTGTGTGTGTTAATATATATTAATATTCACCTTTATGAATCTCCACACCACCTTTAGCACGGGCAGCACTAACTTTCGCTTCCCATCCAGGTTGTGAACGTGCTTTTTTATCTTGTTTAAATTTTTGTAATAATTGTTTACGTTGTTGGTTCTCTGAACGGCGTTTCTCTTTAAGTTTTGCTTCTTCCCTATCACGTATTACAGCTTTAGAACTTCGTTTTGATAATAAAGTCACATCTACTTTTTTTGTTGTTGCTGGTCCAACGTTTTCTTGTGATGTTTTAAATTTATTACATATTGCTTCCAACGTATTTGCTTCTTGTTGAATAAACTCCGTTGTCCCTTTAAAAACCAACAAATTGTCCCCATCCTCTCTCACAAATCCCACTTTGACTAAATAGTCAACTGCAGCACCATTATTCACTTGAACAATACGTTCATTAATTTTTGGATTTGATAGTTTAATAGTTTTAAATTTGTCGTTATTTTTCAATAAATTTTTCACTAATTTGAAACATGTATTGTAACATATGTATTCTTTTTCATTGTTTACACGTACATACGATGCATGTGGTGTGTACGACATTGTTATTATGTGTTTGTTTTTGTTTGTTAAGTTTGTTTATATGATATGTAATTTTTTGTTTTCTGTTTTATTCTCTCTTTTTTTTTTATCTTCATCTACTCGTGTTGGAGGTCTTGTGCGTTTTTCGTATATAATATATCCACTGGTAGAATTCTATTTATTTACGACAAACGAACGTTCACTGAAATAATAAATTTCGCGTGTCTTCATCAAATAGCATATGAATAGCACACCACCGTCTAATGGAGGAAGTTTAACCTAGAAAATTAATATTTACATTTTTCATCCACCACTTTAATTATACTATCACATCTTGTAAAATATATTGGCAAATAGTATCACTTTATCGGATATTCTTGATACCATGTAATTCGCACATTTTGGGAAATACAGTAAGCAGTAGTAATTTTTTAGATTGGAAAATAAGTATTATATTAATATTCCAATAAAAAGAAATTGTATCATGTATATGTATAGATAGAAAATACGATCGTTGTATTAAATGAAAATAAAATTTTAAAAACAACAACGTCAATAAGAATACAATAAAGAAAAGAAAAAAAAAATGGTAGATACAAATAATACGACAAATTATTCCATGCCAATGTACTTAGTTGCAATAGGTATCGTCATATCATGCATATCATTATATATATTTAAAAAGAAAACATTTGCGGGGCTATATCCACTTGGAATATTAATCTCTATTGGCATTCTATCTGAACGTAATAAAATGGAAAAATTTCATACATTGTATTCAGATAATGGCGGTTCAAAATATGTGACAATGTGTTTTGATTTCTTCGTATTAATAAGCATGATCAGTTGGGCAATGCTAGTCTTTTCGTTACCTCAAATTATCATAAATCCAACAAAAGGACTGCAACATAATATATTGAAACATTTTAGAAAAAAAAGTTTATTCATCTGGTTCATACCAATTGGTATTTTTGCTCGTTTTGACAATGTGAAATTATTAGAAATCAACAAAGGAGTTATACAAGTTTTTTGGGATCCCCCATTATTATTTGCAGGGCAATTTGCAAGAGCATGTAATCATCGAATGTTTGGTCCATTTTATTCTGAAATTGACGACCAAGTTGTTGTTGGCTCATTTCCTATGGCAGAAGATGTTGAATTTATGAAGTCCAAAAACATTGTTGGAGTTGTTAATATGTGTCATGAATGGGCTGGTCCACAATCGCAATATACAAATGTAGGAATCGAACAATTACGTCTTCAAACGGTTGATACGATATCACCAACATTCGAAAAGTTAGAAAAAGGTATACAATTTATAAATAATAAGTTGAAAAGTACAGTGGGAAGTAAAGTTTTTATTCATTGTAAAGGAGGTATTGGAAGAGCAGCAACAATGGGTATGGCGTATTATATAAGTAAAGGAATGACAATTGAAAATGCATTTAATCTTTTAAAATCTAAACGTAGCATTGTAAATTCCAAAATAAAGGAATATCCTCCTATATTATTATTAGAAAAGAAATATTCATCGAGTAAAAAGAAGAAGCAATTGGAGGAGGAGGTGGTGGTGGAGGAGGAAAAACAAAGTATTTAATTGAATTTGAATAATAATACGAATAGCATTAGAGGCAGGTTTTTGAAAATTAATATGAGGATATTAATTTTCATAAGGAGGAGTGTGTCATAAAAAATTCGTACACATATTAAAATACATATCATATGTTTTATATATATCATCATGTTTTATATATATATATAATATATCCCACCCTCTATACTCCTCATGCAAGCCAACCAACTTGTTTATATCTTGTAAATAAAGCTATAATTTCACGCCATTCATTTAATTCCGCTAAACTTTCTGGTGTTTCTTCTTGTTTATTTTGTCCATTTAAATCACATACCCGTGTATTCAATAGTTCCTTTACACAATCTGGATGCCCATACATCGATGCCAAATGCAATGGGGTATCATTATTATCATTTGTTACCAATACGCTTTTAAATTCATGTTCTTCATCAGCTGCAAGTAATAATTTAACAATTCCGATATGACCATGTCGAGACGATGAATGAATTGGTGATTCTTTTAAGGCTATGACTTCATTTTCATTTTTCTTTTCATTCTCATCTTTCTTCTCTTCTTTTTTCCCCTCCTGCCCATCTTCTTTTTCATTTTCTTCCTCATCCTTTTTCTCTACTACAGCATATTTAGAACCCTTCTTTAAATCTGGATACCAACCATTGATATCTTCTGCTCTCATTTTTCTTCGATCATCATCTTGACGTTTATAAAATTCTGCCCATTTGAACTTTACTTCTGTATCAAAGATACCACCAGGTGTTACACCTCGTAATACGATCTTATCCATTTTTGTCCTTTGAACATTTTTATTCCATCTTGGGAAAAATGTTTGTTTCAAATCATTTATTTTATGATCATTTGCTGGATCTGCTTCGATTAAAAATTGTATGGTAGCGAAACTGACGGCATGGCTTACTGCTATATGAATACTATTATTTTGTTTTGAATTGACATGTCTTAAACTTTTCATATCATGTTGGACTAATACTTTAATCATTTCAACTGGTAAATTATTTTTTATACCAGTATGAAGTGGTATCTCGTCATTTTTATTTACATGTGATAGAGCGGATGGAAATGTTTTAATTAATGCCTCTACCACTTGTATGGAACTTGTTCTTTGTGTACATAAATCATGAATTGGCAACGATTTACTAATTTTACATTGATGCTTTGCTCCTTCTGGATAAACTTCTAATATTTTTAAACATACATTTTCTGGTGCATTATTTAATAATGCTACTTGAAGGACATTTTTACCATCTTTTGGTCTTCTAACACGCGCCCTTGATGGTGACTGTTTCAATAATTTCAACGCTTCCCCCCATAAATGCCCTTCCAGAATTGTTATGACACTTTCTGAATCCATATTATCATAAATTAATTTGCGAACTTTTAACGCCGCATTATTTTCTGCACATATACGCAAAGCAAATTTTTTATTTTTCCCTTTTGTTTTTAAATCGCACGCATAGTCATTTTTTTTAATTAAGATTTTAAATACAGGTAATTTTGCACCTTTGATAGCTGCCATGTGAAGTGGTAGTAACCCTTTTGCAGTTCTAACTTTTGATGCTTTAGGGTGTAATGAAAGAATATATTCAAAATAATCATATTCTACGTTTCTAATATTTTCCATAACATAATGTAAAGGTAAAAATCCACCAGCTTTTCTTTCTGTTTTCTTCTTTATACCTTTAGGATATATCGCTAACAATGCTTCTATAACTACAAGAGGAGCACACTGTTCCAATGCAAGATGCAATGGTAGAACTGCACCTGGTGCCTTCTGTTTCGCTCGTTCTGGATTTTCTTTTAACAATTTGATAACTTTCTGCCAATTTTTATTTTGACATGCAGCATGGATACCTGTCTGTACATCGCCTAACCCTTGAACACGTTTCCAAGCGTTTAAATTAAATGGCATTTTTTTAAAAATAATATCTATGTGTATTATCTACGATTTAATGCATATGATAAAAATTGGTAAAAAAAATCTTACAAGGTAGATATACAGTCGAAATGTATTGGTTCATACAATAATACTATGTAGTATGTCTATATATCCGGTTATACATTGACCTTGTTTAAACTTACTTCTTTATGTAAAGTATTAATAAATATTAAAAGTAACAAGTATGTTATTATTGTTGTTTTAATTAACTGATATACCTGGTAAGCTATAAGTCTGTATTATTATAGAAAAGTCTGTTTGTTTTGTACTATTAAAAAATATAAAATACGAAATTTATCCCTATCAATAATTATTTCCCCATAGTGTGCCGTTTTATTATTTGTACTGAAAGTTGTTCTTCACCACACCACACGTAACACGAACATGCAACATGCAACACATCATGTCGTCCATCAATTTTTTACTCTATATATATACATTTGCATCGAAGACAAACCACATCTTTTGACAAAAAGTATAAAGGATTACCATTTATAATCTAAATTAATCTAATCAGCATAATATTATATATATAAGAAAAATTAAAACTATTTATATTTTGATTAATAATAGTGTGTCATAAACTATTGATAAAAAAACATTTATATAGGTATACATTATTATAATTATATATACCAGTTAATTAGGGTATGTATTTAACATTGACAAAAAATATATTATTGAGGCAAAAACAAATATCTTTTTTGAAACAATCTTATACGAATACTGCGGGATTGAAACTATTGAACAATCGCATTCAAACTCCTCCATTAAGACAATTTTCTTCATCAAAAGGAACGAGTCCTGGGAAAAGCAAAATAAAACGAGCTGCTTGGTTAATAGCGTTTGGTTCAGTCCCATTTACATATTTTATTGGATTGTCTATACGAGAAAGTCAAGACGAAGAAATAAAGTTTGAAAAAGATATCGAAATTCAAGTTCAACAGCGCCTGAAAGAAAAAATTGCTGCATTTGAAGCTCTACCTGAGGAGGAAAAATTTAAAATTATTAAAGAGGTTAAACGCCAATTGGAAGAAGAAGAAGACTAAGCCATGCGTAAACGTGTTAATATTGTTCCAGACTCTGAAGAGGAATATGATGATGAATATGAAAAAAAAAATGAAAAAACAACAACAAAAAATCAAGAAGATGATGATGAAACACAAAAAATGAAAATAACTGGAAAAAACAATGCTATATATTATAATGATCTTTATATCAGAATTTTTATATTCCTCTTAGCTTTGATTACTTATATACCGACATTTGATGCAGAATTTGTTTGGGATGACCGCGCCGCAATATTAGGAAATCAGGATGTAGTTGGCAATACTCCTGTAGAAGATTTATTTAAGCATGATTTTTGGGGTGGTAACATTGCATCGAAGATGAGTCATAAAAGTTATCGGCCATTTTGCGTATTGACATTTCGACTAAATTATCTATGGTATAATTTAGAACCGGGTGGTTATCATCTTTGGAATGCAGTTTTACATAGTTATACTTGTGTAATGTTTTACGTGTTTACGCGTACTTTTTATAAGCAAGTTCCTGCTATCCTATCTGCGTTATTATTTGCCGTGCATCCAGTACATACAGAAGCTGTTGCTGGAATTGTTGGGCGTGCTGATATTGTCGCATGTTTTTTTATGATCATTAGCATCTTGCTTTATGCCAAAGCTGCACCAGTAATAAATAGGAAAAAAGATGATGCTGCTGCTGCTGCTGATAGTGAAAATATTACAAGTGAATCCGTATTTTATCTTATTCTTGCCATAATATCTACCATTGTAGCTGCTTTATTCAAAGAAATCGGTGCAACATCATTTTGCTTAATGGTAGCATATGAAGTTTTTTTCATCATACGCCCTTATCCAACTTTTTCACTTCCAAGTAAAAATAGTATCATACGAATAATTGCAGTATGTATGGCTACGTTCTTGTTTTTAAAAGCAAGATTATCATTACATGAAAATCACGAGTTAAGACCTTGGGGTATAATGGAAAATCATATACCATTGTCAAATTCTAGCTTAACGCGGACATTGACTACAATAAAAAGTCATGGTCGATATATGCGATTACTTATTTGGCCATCAAATTTATGTTACGATCATGGATTTAGTGCAACGCCATGGGTAGAAAGTATATCCAATCCTGCATGGGTAGAAGGTATATTCGCTTATATTTTAGTCATTATCTGTGGTATGTATTCGTTATATTCTGAAAATAGGATTTTGCAATTTTCAATTGCTATGCTTATTGTACCATTTTTACCAGCTGCGAATGTCTTTTTTTACGTTGGTACCGTTTTAGCGGAACGATTGCTATATATTCCAAGTATGGGTTATTGCATTTATGCTGGATACGTATTGTATCTTCCATTAATGTCTAACGGTGATCAAACATGTGAAAATATTGTAAATGAAGGAAAAACTTCAGAAAAAAATTGTTTAACTCGTTTCTTTGTGCAAATTTCAAAATGTAATGGTAACAATAACAATAATAACAAAAGGAGGAATCTTTTTAAATATGGCTACATGGCACTTTTAATTCTTGGATATACGTCTATGTCTTATCATACGTACATACGTAATTTTGATTGGAAAGATGAAGCATCTATATACGAAGCTGGATATCGTGAAGAACCTGATAGTGTTAAAGTTTTAAACAATTTAGCTCAAGTTTTATTACGTGATGGAAATGTAACAAACGCTAGAAGAGCACAACAATTATTGGAAAGGTCCTTGTATTGGATGATGAAGAGGCAAGCGTCATTCAATCAAAAATGAAAGATGATAAGATTAATCTGGATTATGCTGAAAATATTGAAAAACAAACGGGGTTAACGATTGTTGTGGAATCATCTGGTGAGGAGCCAGTTGCACGTGCAGTTGTTGTTGAACCCATTGTTGAGGAAGAAGATCAAAATAATGCAAATCCTGGAATGGATGTTGGTACCATTGTCATTATTGTAACCATTGTTCTGAGCCTTTGCACATGTTTCATTTTCTTTGCATCATATAAGTATTTGAAAAATAGGAAAAAGAAAGAAACCGATGGAGTATTCTCAAACTTTCGCAATGCACAAATAGAAACATCGGAAAATACACAAGATTTTAAGAATATTGCTGTACCACTTAAATTGACAAGTGAAGAGGACAAACAAAAAGTAATTGAGATGCAAGAAAAGATCAATTTGACACGACAAGCAAATAAAGAAACTCCTGAACCACCATCACGATCGCATTTTAACAGACCAGCTAGTTTGTCAAAAGATGAAAATAATGCAAATGAAACTCCTGTGCTACCATCAAGATCGCATTTTAACAGACCAGCTACATTATCGAAAGGTGGAAAACATAAAGAAATTTTGTCAACTGCTGCTGTTGCCGGTACAGTCTCCAAAACGGAAGAAAAAAGAGAGCGTATACGGTCAAGTGCAAAGCATCGTGATAAACATGCATATTACAATACAGTTCATGTCAAATCAGATAAAGAAAGAACAAGCCATAGTCGATCGGTTGCTACCAAAAGGAATAGAAAAGTTACGATGGAAGCGCATACTAGCTCGAATGTACCAGCCCAGTATAGAAAGCACATACGTCACGATGTGCTGGACACAGTAGCTCGAGTTTCTGATTTGCCAGTAGACTACGTTCCGAGTATTTTTGGAGATGGGCAGTTGTTACACGTGCGCCCATTTGATAATATGGAAGTAATTAAATTGCAATGGGGGATATTGTATCGCGTTAAAAAAGAACAGAAAAGGGTCTTTCTGTAATGGTTTCTGTAAAAAAAATTATTATTTATACGTAAAAATATTTATTATAATATATTACGAACCGTATACTTTTTAAAAAATTGTTAAAATATATACGAGCGCGTATAAAAAAATAAAAAATATACATATTTTAATTTATATAAAAAAATATAATATTTTATTAAAAATCAAAAAAAATACAAAATCGGTATAATATTAATACGAACCCGTAAAAATATGCGCTCTTCGATATTTCTGTCTTACATTTTTGAAAACCACAACTCATTTATAAATACTAATGCCACACCATTTGACCATCCAAAACCCAACTGCGGCACATATTCACCACCATCACCACCTACTCCAATTTCATTAGCATTGTATTTTTCGTACATAAATTTATTTTTCTGATATGCAATTAAATTTGTTGCTAACCATTGTGATGCTAACTTGAACCCAACATTTTTTGCACCATCTACTTTTACAAATTTCACCAAACTTTCCACGATAATATCTACCATTGGTGCCCATGCATTTGGTGAATCCCATTGTTGCTTTGTATTGCTAACAGTAGTTGCTTTTATTCCAGCTATGCCAACCAGCCCCGATTCTCTAAATGCATGAAATGCCCTTTCAATGTGTGAATTGTTGATTTTTATTGTTGCTAACATTGTTGTATCTAAATTGGAAAATGTAGATAATGGGATAAAATTAGAAGCTGCTATGCTTTCAGTATGATTTGCTGTTGCCATATCAAAGTCCATCCATTGATTGTACTTTTCGTTCCATAAATATTGTTCCATTGCTAGATAACGTGCATTTGCTAATTTTAAATATTTATTAGAATCTGCAATATTATAGTTCAATATTTTTTTAAACATATACATATTGATTTCAAATTTAAATAAATATGCATTCAGATCTACAGGTATAATAGATGTTGTTGTAATTGAAGCTAAACCTATATTATTATCTCGAAACCATCTTGAAGAGAAATCCCAACCAGATTCAGCTGCAGCTGCGATATTCTTATATAATTTTTCTTTTTCTGATTTTGAAAAATTTGCTTTGCTATTATCATTAGCAAGTAGATAATCTTCACGATATGATTCTGGTCTTGGTTCTTCTGTATCTGCATTGTACGTTGATAAAGGTTCATATTGATTGTTAGAAGAAGTGCGATTATTTTTCCAAAACATATATTCTTTATCTAATAATGGAACTGCTTTTGTCAGAAATGCAATACTTGATACATTTTCCTCTCCTTCTTCGTTTTTAACCAACGCTTCATATACAATACGAACCATTTCTGATAACAATGGTGGTTGCGAACGAGTTAAATAATAAATTCGACCACCATTTGGTACTTTTCCATATCGTTCAACAAAATATAATAAATTTTCCACAACACCTCTTGCTGTTAACAACATATCTGATACTATCAAACCTTTTACAATCCAATATGTATCCCAATAATAGGACTCGCGAAATCTACCACCTGGGACTACAATAGGATTTGGCGTATATAAAAGTGTGTGGTGGCTTGGGTTGTCTTTGACATCATCAATAGCTTTACGTCCAAGCTCTAACCAAATTTTATTAATGGCTTTAGCAAAATCAAAAAACGTTTTATTATCTTTTAATTGATTCAAAAACGGTGGCTCTTCCTGCCAATCTGAAAACTGATAAGGTATTAAATCAGATCCAACAGGGGAAAAATTATCAGCTAAAAACTCTTTCAATACTTTTTTACTTGGGCCTTCTTTGGTAGTTGCATTAGGCAATTTCAAAAAATTTTCCATGACAATATCTGGCGAATATTTCAAAGGCATATCTACAAATGTTTTACTATCATTATAAAGATTATTCAATTGAATTGTTTTTAAAATAACCCCCGTGCAGAATATCGTACATACACTATTCATTCTTATATATATAATTTTCGTCTTCAACAATTTATATATATAATTTTATGATGTTTGGGTATATTACTTTACAATTATTATTATTATTATCATTGGTGTTGTGGCTTTAAGACGTGGTATGAAAGACATATATTATATATCGATGTCTTTTTGTTTTCGATATAATATGCATCATTAATATGCTTTTTAATTTTGGTGCTTTGTATATATCTAGAATATAATATTATGCACTTTTGTTGTTATGTTGTTGTGTTTAGGTTTAAATGTGCAAAATAATCTGAAAAATAACATGCACAACAGTAGTAGTAATCTAGTAGCTACAAGGTCTCCTACCTAGACTTTTCATATCATTTATACGTTTTTAATTTATTTCTGCACACATCTATACTAATCTCCAAATATTTATATTAATACACACAAACATCGATTGATTGAAAACAAAATATACATGAACAACAACAAATATATATAATACAAATTAAGAAACAACATCATGCTGTATATCAAAGATTATAAAGATGTGAATCGTCTTTTCCGTAATAAATTATTAAAGGCAGCATATTTTTTAAATTGCAATGATCCGGATAGAAGTATACGTGACCGAATTCTTCTACTTTGTTATATAAATCTGCAATATGTTTGATATATAATCCTGGGCCACATCCAAAATCATATGCAAATGAATTTGCATCCTTTGTATTTTTCACTATTTCTGAATATTTCTTGATGTAATGTTTAATAATACCAGTTTGATCATCATCACAAGATGCAACAAATTCATTTTGATAATCATCTGCATAGGAAGAAAAATATTCACCAACATGTTTATCCATATCTTTTCTTCGATTAGTAGTGGTATTTGTTGATGAAAACACTAATTCTTTTTCCTTCATATTATTATTACTCGTCATTGACTTTTTTTTTTTATTAATAGATGTATTATTATCATTTTTTGATGATATTATTCTTTTTGGTTTAATTGCTTTAGACGTAGTAATAAAATTAGACATAGTGTATATTATTAATAAATGTTTGATTAATTGAATTGATAAAGAATATATATTCTTGTATATAAAGGTATGGATCGTATGCAATTTGATGAAAACAACTTTAATAATTATTCATCTCCAATCGTCAAATATTTACCAACAACTGGCATCATAATTCTTGCTATTAATAGTAGTGGTATTTATATATTATTTTTTGAAAAATGTGTACAAGATTATAATATATATGCACATGTTAATGTATATACCAGAAAAGGAAATAATAACGTGCATCAATACAGGGTATTGTGATATTTTTGTGATCGATATTTTGAAAGTGGATATATAGGGATACTTTACTTGGTAGTATATAAATAAAAAATATTAATTATTTATGTTTTTATCCCCATCCATTTTTGTTGATACCCGTTTGATCCATTTATTTTATATTGTTGTATAGCATTTAATTGTGATTTCATATTATCACTAAGTTGATTATCAGATAGGTACAATGTATTTAATGTATTGTTTGTTTTTAATACATCAATA
>JACLAC010010542.1_pt1 | contig 19255 bp, 2 predicted proteins | sample 8027881 | NCBI WGS metagenome assembly JACLAC01 (sample SAMN15725517, study PRJNA655200) | protist metagenome | isolation source: fluorescence activated cell sorting (FACS) single amplified genomes of... | place: Spain: Blaines Bay Microbial Observatory, Mediterranean Sea | collected 2016-01-19 | reverse complement strand
AGCTTGAAGAGAATAAAAGGAAACAGCAATCGTTAAAAGAACGTCATCGAGCGACGAAGGCTAAACTGGGGGAAACGAATGAAGCCCTCGGCAAAGCAGTGCACGGATCAGAAGTGCTGATGGACGAAGGTGACCAACTGAGAAAAGAGATCAAAGAGATGGTCAGTGAACATAATCAAAAGGATGAAATCATAAAAGATCAGCAAGCGACGATCGAAGGAGTGCGTCAAGAAGCAGGAGTGCTATACGAGGTGACGCAAGGAAGAGAAAGACAATATGAAGAAATGATCGTTGCCGAAAGACAGAGAACGTGCCAAGCGGCTAAAGTTATCGAGGAATTAAGCATCAAGTGCAGCATGCTAGACGGGAATGTGTCGATTGCAGCGAACATTGTCAAGGAAGCGCAGGATCAAGCGAAAAGCGCGGAAGAACAATTAGAAGCGATGAAGCAATACGTGTTCCATCTCGAAGAAGCGATCAAACAGCAGGACATAGTGGATACAAGTCTAAGAAAAGAAGGGCAAACCCTGAAGGACAACTACAACCGGGATTGCGAAGAAGCCAATAGAATCCTCAATGACATGAAGGAACGAATGCTTAAGATGAACGAAGCGGCGAATCTGACTGAAAAGGCAAGAGTTGCGGCCGCCGAGCAAGCAAACGAGATGTGGAATAAGCAAACCGAAATGTCGCAGCAGCTGATTGAACTGCAAGCGCAGAAGGATGCATATCAACGTAATGCTGAAGCGACGTCAACGAATCTGATGAACCAACTGGCTGAAGCACTCGGGAAGGTCGATGACTTGGAAGGTCAGATCAAAACGATGAACGTGTCCGACGCAAGAACGAGACAAACTCTGGTCGAGATGGAAAGACAGATCAAAGAACTGAAGAACGGAGACGACAGCATGGCAAGAAGTAGAGCTGGATTGCTCGAAGAAATGACGACAAAGGCGAAGAACTTGGAAAAGGAAATGCAGGAAATTATTCAAAGTGCCGAGTGGGACATCAAAGAAATCGACTCGGTATATGCAGGAGAACTGAGGACAGCTGACAATAAAAACAAAGAACTTAAGAAGCAGCTGGACGAAGCCATCGCGTCGAAAAAGAAAGTTCAACGAGAGTACCAAGGGTACATCGAAGTGATAAAGAAGGAGCGAGAAATGAGCGAAGATGGGAACAAGAAGAAGGACGGCGGAAAAGATGATGATGAAGAGCAAGTCAAAAAGTTAACACATGCATTGGAAGATCATGAAGAACAGCTGGCAGCTTGGTGGAAATGGTACACCAAATGGTGGACACCCGAATGGGGTGACGGAGAAGAAGATGAAGATGATGAGTACCAAGACGCAGAAGGCGATTGGGACGAAGGCGAAGAAGAAGAAGAAGAAGAAACCGAAGAAGAAGAAGAGTATTTCGATACTGAAGAAGATGATGAAGAAGCCACACCCCGGCGCCTACTTCAGCCTATGAAAAATCAAAGAAAACCGAAGCCGCAGCAAAAGCAGTACCGAAGAAGAAGTTCGCCGAAGGATGCGGATGCGGAAAGGACGATTGTCCAAAAGAAAAGAACACTCCCACACGATCCAAATCGGGTGAAAGGGTGTCGTGGAGTGACACTCCCAAGAAGAAAAAGAATAAAGAAGATGAAGAAACACCCGAGAAGACTACGAGAGGACGAAGTCCGACCGTCAAAAAGAAGAAGAAGAAAAGACCGGTTTCAGAAAGCAGTGAGAATTCTGAACCGACTACTCCGAGAGCTAAATCGGAACCGCCGACGACTACGAACTCCGACATCGTTGCGTCAATAAAGGAGGACTCGTCGAGGTACGCACCTAAACGGATCACCCCACTGGAATGGCCGACGATGGCAGAATTCGACAAATGGTGGAACTGTTCAGTCGCAAGGGTCATGGATGCGTCAGCATATTTCGACGGAAAAGAAGCCGAATGGCTGGATGAGGTAAAACAAGCGAAGACAGAAGAGGAATACGAAAAGCTGAACGACCCTGGAAGCGACAGAATGGCGAGAATGGACAAAGTCATCAAGATGGACTTTAAAGGAATCGAACCGAAGAAGATATCCGATGACATCCAACGACGTGAGTCGGACAGGATTGCCGATAAGAAGCGAACGTTGAGCGGAAGACAGATGCTGTGGATCTTCCGCGACTGGTTCAAGACCGAAGGTTGTCTCGAAGCTCTCCATACGGTGACGCACTTCCTGGCGATGAAATGGTACGGAGACACTATCGACCAGATGAAGGCATTCAAGTACCGATGGGAAGAGATGAAAAGGCAGATGGATCCCGATCAGCCGGTGTCACCCGAGCAGCTGAGACAGATCTTGTATGACTGCGTGTGCAAGTCTAAGCAGCTAGAGACGGACCTTGCGCCCATTAAGAAAGCTCGATACCCAGGAGCAGAGAATCATAAAGAACTTTGGAAAGAAGAAAAGATAATGGAGGTGATCGACCAGAACATAAAGGAGTTGCTGATGCAACACAAATCGGAAATCAAGAAGAAGGATATGGCGAAGCACCCCGATGGCGCCGGTACCTTAAAAGACGCGAAGAAAGGAAGAGGCGGAAAAGGTACAGGAACCGAGCGCCAAAGCAACTGGTATGGTGGTTACCAAGGTGACATGGGAGCCATCACGAGCAAAGGAAAAGGAAAAGGCAAAGGGCGCGGAAAAGGCAAAGGCAAAGGAAAAGGGAAAGGTAAAGGAAAAGGAAAAGGAAAAGAGAACTCGTGGTCACACGAAGGAAAAGGAGGCGGATCGTGGTGGAAAGGCAAGAGCGGAAAAGGAAAAGGTAAAGAAGGCAAAGGCAAAGGTAAAGGCAAAGAAGGCAAAGGCAAAGGAAAATGGGGGAAAGGCGGAGGCGCCAAACCAATGGCAGCGATAGAGACAGCACCGACCAGTGCGTTGAAGAACCCTAACGCAGACGCACATCAGAAATTTGAGAACAAGTACGTTGACTGTTGCTACTTTTACAACCAAGGTATGCGTGGCGGTGACAAATGTAAATACTCCGCAAAAGAGTGTGAAGAGAAGACGAAAAAGAAACATAACAAGATGCCAGATGAGCTGTTCAAGACGCTGGAAAAGCCCAAGAAACGACCGAGGTCAGCTACCCCAGGCGCGCAGAGCAGAGCTGGCAGTGTGACGCCTAGCGAAAAGGGAGCTGGAAAAGGAAAGGGAAAAGGAAAAGAAGGAAAAGGAAAGGGCAAAGAAAAACCGGCGCATAGTGGACACTGCAGGGAACACCTTAAGAAGAAAGGTTCTTGCCAAGGAGAAGGAAACGGATGTACGTATATCCATGAGCAAGACCCGGCGAAATACCAAAAGGCCAAGGAATCTGCCAAGGCAGCGTTTCCTAATGGCATTCCCTGAAGCAGTGGATGGGAAGTCTCGAGAGACTGACCTGGAAAGGACCCGGGTCAAGAGTACCCGGAGCCAGACGACAATGCATGCAAACAAGAATTGAACAAAATCTCTAGCGACTTTGAAAGCTGTGAAGACAGCGAGTTTTTCGATTGCCTGCCCATGGCACCCATACTGACGTTGAGGGGAAGTATCCCGGTTAGAGTTGGTAAGCAGAGAAAGGACGACAGGCGGATTACGTTCCAGACACCATCTGGAGGCATTTTGCCGAGGTGTATGTGTAACGAACCCTGCAGCTGCCGACACTCGTGCTTTAGACCACCCGAACCGGTGGCGCAAAAGAAAGCGCGGACCAATTACACTAGCACTCTGGAGTATGCGGAGCGTAACGCAAGCAAACCGAAGAGAGCGAGCGCGCCCGAGGAATTTAACGAGGGCAGCTGGAAGGAGACGCTCAGGCGACACGCCATGGCAATGACGCTTAGAGCTCAAGTCGATGACTTTGGCGACGCCGAGGACTCCGCCATGCAATGCGCGTGGCATGGTGCGAAAGCAAAGATGGAGCGTTTCCCTACGCACATTGCGAGATGCCGATGTGACGGACATGTTGAAATGGTTAGTCCACAACGACTCGATCCTGAACTGGATTTTCCCGCGTGCATGGGAACCCCGGAAGTGCTATCGACCAAAAACGAAGAGTGGAAAAGACTACAGGCCAAGCATCCCGATGCTAGACTGGTCTGGAACACAGATGACATGAATCAGTTCAAGGAACATCTGACAACGTCACTGCGGGTAACCGCGGACTATAAGACCATGGGGCAGAACGTAGGAAACACCATGGCACCGGCAGGGACACGAGTCCAATACACATTCATTTACTGCTGCTGTTCGAAGAATTCGAGAGCAGGCGATGATCGGTATCTGTTCCACACTGATGAGAACGGAAAAAGAAAATGGAATGCGCAAGTCTTCCGTGCCACAAGCGACGAAGACCTAGCTAGCGAAGCTACGATGAAGGAGATTCGAGAGATCATCGGAAATCCCAATAGTGGACATATTTTCCTGTTTGGATCACTGCCGTGCACATGGGGATCACGATTCGCAAGTAAAAACTATAGAAAATTCCCCGATACATTTCCTGAAAAGCATGCTGAAACCAAGCGAGAATATGATCGCCTACTCGCGGCGTTTGCGGAATTGGCGAACCTGACGAGGGAAGTTGGTGGCGATGTTTTGCAGGAAATGCCTCATAGTAATAAACTTTGGTGTGATGCAGGAGTGAAGAAGTTGCATCGAAAGCTTGGAACGCAGAAGACGACGTTCAATGGTTGCCAAGTGGGAGCTCGGGCTACCACGGGAGAACGGATCAAGAAAGCATGGACTATTGCAGCCACCTTCCCGGAGGTTAGGGTAGCATTTGGAAACAAAGTCTGTTGCGGCAACCATAAGCATCGAAGAATCGAAGGAAAGGAAACGGCACTGTCCGCGCACTATCCGTGGGAGATGTGCGACCTGTTACACTGGTCATGTGAGACCAGAGCAGAAGCGAAGAGAAAAGAGATGGTGTGTGCGGCGGCACAACTGAGGAAAACCAAAGGAGAAAGTGAAAGCATCGAAAGCGAAAGCCTACAAGTAAAGCTGAGCGAAGGAGCAATCCTTCCCGCAAGAGCCACGCCGATGTCGGCCGGCTATGACGTATATGCAAACGTGCAGTGCATAATAGAACCGGCTGGATGCAAAGCCGTGGGCACCGGAGTTGCGATTAAAGCACCACAAGGAACGTATGCCAGAATTGCGCCTAGATCAGGGCTGGCGCTGAAGAAAATGATCGGCATTGGAGCCGGAGTTGTCGACATTGACTATACAGGCGAAGTTCAAGTAGTGGTGTTCAATCATGGAAAGGAACCGTTTATTGTCAAAAAGGGAGACAAGATTGCCCAGATCATTCTTGAAAAGATCTCCTACTGCCCTTGCGTTCAAGTGCAGGAATTGGCATCAACGAAAAGAGGAGAAAATGGCTTCGGAAGCTCAGATTCGACGGTAGAACCATCAAACCTCGGTTACGAGGGATGCACTGCGAAAGACTGTTGTGTGAAAGAAAGAAGGGAAGGACCACCGCCATTACCCGGAGTGGATATTAGCGAAGTTCGAGTTTCGGAACCATCAGATGAAGAGTTCGAAATGTGCATGGCAATGCTCGATAAAGGGGACATTGAAGCAGCGCTCAAGGTAGTGGATCGGTGGATTATCGATACAGGATGCGGAAAAGATATAGTGTGCCAAAGATATGCAGCGCTGTACCAGAACATCTGGAGAAAGACAGCGGTTCACACGTTCGGAACTGGCAACGGAGTTGCTACAGCAGATCACGAGATGACGCTCAAGATACCTGAGTTTGATGATGAGATCTTCAAACCGCTGATTATGGAAGACTCGCCATCTGTGATATCCGTAGGATTGAGGACGAGATTACATGGATACGGATTCGTGTGGTTGCCAGGCCGAGCGCCTTGCATCATTCTCCCTTCCGGAAGGATCGTACCGCTTCAGGTCAGTCAAGATGTTCCAGTCTTGGATGCGCGAGTTGCAGCGGAAGCCTCTAGAGACCAGACTTACTTGGCATCACTTTGTGGAGTCGAGCGAAGGAGAGGCAAGTTTGTGCTCCGATTTTTTGACGGACCGATGGCGGCTGGTGTTGAGCCTACCGGTGATGACGCCGATTCAGATGATACTGAAAGGGGAATCAGCGGGAAGGACGAGCAGCCGGCGGAAGAGTTAGCATCAGAAAAGAGAAACAAGAGGGCTGATGCTGCGGAAGCGAGACGAAACGAAAAGAAAGAGATGAGGCAAGGGACGTATAAGAAGAATAGAAAGAAGAGAGGAAGAAGGACTGATACGGAAGAAGAACAGCCGGACGAAGAGGATGAATCCGACACGACCGCGCCGGATGAGGATGATCCGGAGATCGACACGGCTGATGATTCGGAGCTGGAGGATGAAGAAGCAGTGCTGAACACGCTTCGCGCTGCGAAAGACTTCGAACATACTATGACTCATAGACCTGGATGTGCCTGCAGATGTGACGCCTGCCTGGAAGCTAAAACACGGCAGAAGATGAAGTTTAAGGATACGTTCTCACGACCATTGACTGGTTTCGGAGACATCTGCACAATGGATCACATCTATGCGAAGAATTGGTATCAGTCGCCTGGAATAGGCAACAAACCTGACGCATGGACGATGATTGATCTGTACTCGAGTTATGGAGTATGTGATCCGGTGGATAGCAAGGACACCGTAGATACGGTTAAAGCGTTGAGGTTTGCGAGAGGACTGGATGAGATAAAACTAATGTACTCAGATTCCTTCAAGTCGTTAAAGAAAGCGTGTACGGAACTCGACATCATGCATGAGTTCTCGACACCGGGAATCCACGAGACAAATGCGAGGATCGAAAGATTCAACCAAGATGTTCAACTCGGGGCACGGGCACTAATGATAAGAGCGGGTCTGCCATCCGTATTTTGGGTGTGGGCTGCACCGTGCTACTGTTTCTTACTCAACACGAAGAAAAGAGAACTTACGAGGACTGACGCAGCGGGTGACAAAATCAAATTGTTGAGCTCACCCTGGAAAGAAAGATTCGGCACCGACTTCAAAGGGACGAGATTTCCATTTGGATCACTGGTGTTCTTCATGCCGGCCCCCACAAAATACGACTTCAAGGGTGACAAGTTCGCACCGAGATTGAAACCTGGCATCTTTCTGGGTTATCAGATGAAGCCGGGTGGAATGTGGAGTGGCGAGTACATCGTTGCTGACCTCTCTGACTTTGCTGGTGGAGATTTCCGCGAAGATGCGGCAGCGAAAGATTGGAATTTCATCAGACCGCACATTACAAAGACGGTCAAGATGGATTCGTATGGGGTTAGATTCCCACTAAAACCGAAACACATGAGGTACAACAACACAATCGAAGGCATTGAAGAGGCACAAGCGAGAGAAGAACACGAAGGAGTGTTAAGGAATAGAATGACAGCGGAAGAAAGAAGAGCGAACGTCGGTTACGACGAGATCGTCCAGGCGGAGAACATCCTTAGGCAAGAATTAGAAGACTATGATTCATGGCCTAAAGTAGATGATAAAGACATACCCAATCCTGTGGTAGGAGAAGACTTTCCTGGAGATCCGGAACTGATAAGAAAAGCACCTAAAACGATGGAAGATCATGAGACAGGAAGAGAAGATGATGAAGTACCAGAAGAGCACTTCATGTATGACTCAATTGGAAGAGAGTTTAAGGCAGATTGCATGGGGTACAAGATCATCAATAAAAAGGTGAATAGACCATATGCGATTGATCCGCAAGAGTGGAAGACGTGGAAACCTGAAAAGAAGAAAGAGGTAGCGGATTACTTCGCGAACATAGCGAGAAAGGCAAAAGAAAGAACCGATGAAAAGGAAGAGAAGCTGAAAGAAAAGTTGGAAGCAACAAACAAAGAAAAATGGGAAGCCAGAACGGATGACATGGCAGAAGTTAGAAGAGCAAGAGCGAAAGCGCGAGAAGTAAAAGTCTGGAGAGGAGAACAGAAACAGGCGACTGTTCTCCGCACGTATGTGGGAGATGATTCTGCCCCGAACTGGGAAGATGTGTTTAGACGCGTTACGATGGATGCGAGTACTGAAGATGTAATCGAAGACCTGTGGCCAAAGCATGACGACTCTGACGGGGATGTCTGTGGAGTCCTTCCAGGAGGACCGAGGGACATCATTACGGAACTACACTACAGAACTGGTGCGGCGTGTGCGCCGATAGGAAGTGATGTTAAGAGGACTGCGACGAGTAGTGTGAAGTTCGACCCGACGAGACACGAAGTCAGAAGGGATGATGGATTCCTCTATCAAGTGATACCGCACGAAGGCAGAGGACATCAAAGGAAGAAATTGTTTGTGCCACACACTACCGCATACATGCAAGACGCTGACCGTTACACCGGGGACAGAATTACAGAAGGCAAATTTGAAACCAATGAGAGTTTTGTGGATACCACACCATGGTACCCTGATGGAAAAGCACCAAGAGGAAAGAAAGGAGATGAAAGAAAAGAACTGAAGTGCCTTTGGACAGGGACGACGTATCTTCGAATTGCCGAAAAAGAAGAAGAGAGAGAACATGCGGCTATCGTGGATGAAGATGCGTTGATCATGTGGACTCAAAGGTTTGATCACGCAAGTAAAATGGTCACTTTCGGAAGACAACTCCCTGATTGGTCGAGTGTAATAAGAAGGAGGATCAAGGATGCTGAGACCGAAGAAGTTCTACACGATCTGTGGTGTGAAGAAGAAGCTTCGGAAGAAGAATTGCATGGACCCATTCCTGATAGTCCAAGAGACATAGTTGTGGAGTTTTATACGCGGATCGGAGTCAATGCCGATGAAGACAGAACCGACTATATGGGAGCATGGGACATGCTGGAGCAAATGGTGAAGAAATGGGATGATGACATCCAACAGCGACATTCCAAGAGAACCGAGATACAAGATCTACCCTTTGCGACGTTACCGCACGTTAAGGGAAAGAAGAATAACGTGCCGAAGAAGTCTTACTTTGTGAATAATCGAAGAAGGAAGAACCCGTTCTACCTGGCACCGCCTATGCCTGTAACCGCCGGTAACGGCGAACCTAGTGCTCACAGGGTAAAGAACCCTGATTATGATTTCCTGCTACCATGTGGAGTAGCGGAGCCCATTCCGCGGAAGAAGATTGATGAAATTCCAAAAGCAATGGAAGCGAGACAAGCTGAATGGGATAGATTAGTCAAAAAGGAAGTTTGGAAATGGAGCACAGTGAGAGAATGGAGAGACGTGGCACGTGAAGGTAGAGAGCGGGGGGAGACCATTCACATGGCGAGAATATTTGGAATAATGGTGCTGAAAAATGCAGAGCTGGAAGAGAAACTGCAGAAGTATAAATACCGAGTAGTGTTCCAAGGCAACAACGTAGTGGATGCGAACTGGCAGGCGGCCATGTTCCAAGATCTAGGATCGAGCCCAGCGTCGATGGAATCCGGAAAACTGCTTGACTTTATTGGAACACTGCGAGAAGATCACGGCATTCAACAAGCGGATGCAGAGCAAGCGTACGTGCAAGCAAAACTTAGTGGACCCACAACATGGATCTACGTTCCCGACGAAGCGTGGCCAGACGAATGGTACTATTGGAACGCCGACGGAACCAAAGGAGCACCGAAATACGAAAAACCGGTGGTAATATTGGAGAAGGCGTTGTACGGGCACCCGGATGCTGGTACATTATGGGAAAAACACTGCGATCAGAGACTCCGACAATGTGGATTCAAACCCATCGAATCATGGCCGAGCTGCTACTATCATGCTCGCTTGGATTTAACGCTCAGCGTTTACGTTGACGATTTCAAGCTGGCTGGTCCAGCTGGAAACTTAAGTGAAGGATGGGATTTGATAAGGAAACATATCCACATGGAAGACCCGACAGATTTGAAACTGTACTTAGGCTGCCAACATGTTGAAAGTAAGATAACCGTGGATGGACATACGCATAAAGTGATAGAATACAATGTCGAGCCGGGACTGGCCGCGGCATGCGACAAATATGAGGCACTCGTCAAAAAGATGACAGGTGAACAAGTGAAATGGTGTGAAGTACCGACACCATTCCTTACTGAAGATGCGAGAGAAGGACCGTCGTGTCACCCGGCAGAAACAATACCCGACGAAGGATTTGTGACTTGCTGCCCGTGGTGTAGACACACGTTCGTACCAAGAGACATCAAGGAAGGAAAGCCACTCAACCGGAGTGACTCTGTGAGTACCGCGCCGACCTCGCAATCCCAGCCAATGGCCATGGCGGAAGACGAGGGCGAAATCCCCGAGGGAGGAGACGATGGAGCGACGGACTCGGCCAGCAAGGCAGCGAAAAGAAAGAGCTCAGGACAAGAAAGTTCCAAAAGCAAAAAGAAGAAAACCCGTGGTTACACGGAGCTGGAAGAAGTAAAAGGGGAGCTGCAAGAGATAGCGTCCAGTGTGTTGATGAAGGTACTCTACTCTGCGAGGCTCGCACGCTTCGACCTGCTCCGAGCGGTAAATAAGTTAGCGTGTGACGTAACAAGATGGTCACCGATGCATGACAAACGTTTGCTAAGACTGATGAAGTATATCAAGTGCACACTAAAATGGAGACAGTATGCCTGGATAGGAGACAGCAGGCAATACATAGTCCCGCATCTGTTTGCTGATGCGGACTTGGCAGGAGATCCCGAAACGCAAAGGTCTACAACAGGACTACATGCAAGCATGATGGGACCTCATACTAACTTCCCGACGGCGGCGTTGAGCAAGAAGCAAGGAGCGCTGGCAAATAGCACGCCGGAAGCAGAGACTGTGGCAGCAAACACAGGATACCTCAAGATGCTAGCGCCGCAGTTAGATTTCATGGATGCAGTTGGAGAAGTCAACTACATCGCAATTTTCAGAGAAGACAACCAGGCCATGATGCGAGTAATAGAGACTGGTAAGAACCCCACCATGAAGTACTTGAACCGAGTGCATAGGATGTCCATAGCGAACCTGCACGAGCGACTGGGCAACGGTACGAGTAAGGATAAGGTAAACATGGTCTATACCAAGTCTGAAGCCATGGCTGCTGACATTTACACTAAAGTTTTTACGGACAAATCCAAATGGGAACATGCTTGCGACCTCATTAATGTAACGACACCGCAGCGATTGCCAGAGATGATAAGGGCGTCCAACCAACGTTTTCAAGATGCATTCATCGACAATGACAACCAAGACTTAGTACCACAACCAAACAAACCAATTCCTAGACCCCAATCACCCAAGCAATCGGCTGCGGCCGTACAGCCATCACAAGCCTCATCTTCATCCTCTAAGAAGCGAAAAAGGTGAGTCGAACAAACTCTCACGCAACCCAACAGATGGTACCCTCCAGGGACGACTAGAACCCGAAACTAGCTCCATAGGGGGGGTCTTTGGAAGACTGGGACTTACTTCCCATCTGTTCGGGGGGTCGATAAGGAGCAGTTCAGGACTTGTGATGTGCAATTTCACCAATGCAAATGCAACAATTGTAACAACAATCTTTAGCGGGGGGGGACCCGCAGCGACACTAAACCCTAAACAATAAACCGACAATTAGTAGGTCTGCTGCTGACGAACTTGTGTCGGCAGCGGGGGGTTCATTTACAACTCGGTCCTCTTAGCGGGGGGCTCACCTCAAAGGATGCTGGTAGACATCCACTAGCACAACTGTATTTGAAGAAGGGACAAGGGGACACCCCTTACAGATCCCAAGAGAATCAGCTATCTGGCTAGATAGGTGAGCAACAAAATTAGACCGAAGTTGTAAACCAATGGTGATACCCAAAACTAAAGAATATCACCAACAATCAGCCAACACAAATTTCAGCAACACAAATTCATCAACATGAATTCATCATGATATGGCGTGAAACACGGGCAATAGTGCCTGTGAATCATCAAGCCGTACATCAACAGTTCATATTAGAATGCGAGTCGTGTATGTAACATCGGCTCAAGTCCTTGTGAGGAAGACGAGCGAACCACTTTGGATGCTCTGGCACCACCTTCACCGTTGGTTACAACGCGAGGAAGACAACAAGGCAATATGCTTCTCTCCGAAAGTTTAGAAGTTCCTCCAGGGGAACAAAAGGCTCGCCCCGATCCTGCAATTCAGCCGGTTGCTGAAACGGTATGCCGCAGGAAACATAAGCGAGAAACAATTTTCAGGCTAGCCGAAGAGTGGCTTGATACGGCATTGGAAGTTATCATCAATATGCCACTGGCGTCGATGCCACCAATCAATGATATGTCGCCACCGCAAATCATAGCAGCGATAAAACAAGCGTGCATCGAGGGAAAGTATAATATCCCACCAAAGCTGAAGATCGTTGAGGCGATTCTGTACGCGGAAGAGGGTTCCCAATACAGCGAAGCCCACGACAGCGAATCCAGAGACGAAACGTTAAGATGGCTGTTCACTGCGAACGTGGCAAAGGGATGCTACGCTTATTCGTTCAGGGCAATGTTGCTCTGGGAAGCCATGGAAAAGGACTGTGAAAGAGACCCAAGGTCCCCGAGCTTCACACAGATGCTAGTGCAGTTTGGAGACTCAGGGATGATCAATCACGATAAGGGCGGCAAGTTCAGATCGTTCCCGAAAGCTGCTGAAGATGAAGTAGGATGGAAGATCCACGGGACGGTACCCGAGATTAAAGGAGGAGCGACCGCCAACACTGCATCGAAGAAACAAGCAGACGTAGAGAATACGTGGGCTTATAACACCCAATGTCTGGATAAGGCGATTGCAGAAAAGAGCGGGAGGTTACTCCTGAACGATGAGACACTAGACAAAGGAACGATGATCTACGAGTACATCCTAGTAACATACGGACCGACGCAAAGAACAATCGATGAGATGAGAATTATGGCAAGTATGGCGAAAGAGACCGCCACTAAAGATGTTAGCCACAATGAGCACCTAGCGCACCCGCAGAAGTTATTCATGAGAAAGGAGTGGATTGAAGAAGTGCAAGCGAACAGGCAAGTTGCGGATCCCAAGATAGGAACATGGGTCTTGGAACAGAATGCTTTCGGCGAATGCACCGATTGCAACAATACGGTGATGAAAGACTTCTGGCAGCCCGTTACCGAAGACAACTTCTGGATAACAGTGATGAGGTGGTATAGAGAACTGTTTGCTGCATGGAAGAAGCTCTTTGGCGATCAGTTCGTGTTGAAGACCACGTCGGATCACTTCTTCTGGAACATGACTGGAGTGAGAAATGAAGACTTCACGAAGTTTAGGGACATAATCACTGAAACAGCGAGAGAATATGGAATCCTGGTCGTAAACTGGAGCCCGTTCTTCGACAGTGTCCGACAATACCGAATGGACCTACACAGAGGTAAAAAGGACAGTACGTCAACGTGGCACTTTTGCTACGATCAAGGTGACTTTGGATTCATTACGCAATACCAAAGATGGGAAATTGCGACGGTCAGGCTGGCCAAGTTCGTGACGATCGATGAACTGACGAAGAGAGTCTGCGACGAAAAGCCATTCGTAAGCTCCAAAGCACCGAGAATTGCTAACAAACTGGTGGTACCACCGGTCAAGGAAGAACCGATCCCACCATTGATGATGACGGGGTCGCTGGCTGGCATTCAATATAAAGGTTCCCCGGCGGAACATATGGATGTCGAGTCGCTGGCTGGCATTCTGTCGGGAGCCGTAGTTGTCGGAATCAGAACCTGCAACATGAAGATGATCGTGAAACAAAATGGTAATGACCAGTCGACGATCATGTTTGGTGTGAAGGAGATCGAAGTCGATGTCCCGGCTTTTACGCCGATTGGACATCAGCAGATGATGTGCCTCGGAGGCGTGTACGCGCTGGAAATGCCGGAGAACACGCACTTCACGATCTATACAGGAAACACCTCTGCGGTACACTACATGGCACCGATGCTGGAAAAAGAACTGTTAGAGTCGCGCAGGTATGCTAAAGGAGGCTTTCATGCGATGATGAAAATAAACTGGCAAGGAGTCAAAGACCCAACAAAGCAGCCGGTGACGATCCACGACACGATAGTCATCGACTTCTCTCCGACGGAACCGAAGAAACGGTATTACTTTTATGAGAAAGATGCAGCGCCTCTGACGCAGGCTATCAGGACCGCATTCATTAATGCGGCATCGAACTACAACACTTGGTCCCAGCAGCTGTGTAAGAAAGTAAGACTGGATTTAAGACCATGTGATGAACCATCATGCACATGTCACGTGATAGGGGAGCCGAAACCGAACAAGTGTCTGAACAATCAGCACAAGCACATTACGAAAGGAATCGATCCGCATAGCTATCACCCCTTCCTGCACATTACGCTGAAGCAATTCTGCGAAGTGACGATGCATGCCAATGGCCAACAGTCGGTTACGACTAATAAGCTTCCGAAGAGACCGCTGCTCATACAGAAATCGAAGGCGTTTTCGCCGATATACGCATCGCTTGATGTGAGAAGAAGGTTCATGCTGTTCAGTGACCCGAACATAATGTCGAACTGCAAATTACCACTCATCAAGCTGGCACCCGTTCCGAAGGATAAAGAGAGAGTCGAGGCCCAGACGGGCGAAGGCGAACTTACGATTGGCGTGGTTCCATTGGAATGCCCTGAGGCGCTGGTATTGGAGATGATTGAGAACATCTCGAAGAACGGTACGCTGGAATCGTTACACCAAATGAAAGTGCTGCAGAAAATCGCTGGAGCTGCTGGGCAGAGCATGCTTAAGAATAGAAGCAAAAGGATCAAAGAAGAACTGCTGCAACAGAGAGCGATAAGAGAAAACAGCGAGGTTGACAATGGAAAAGGAAAGTTTGCGGTTGAACCGCAGTTTATGTGGACGATTTTCGCAACTGATGCCATAGCGGTGTCCACGAATGGGCACGCGCATCTGGCAGAGAGATACATGTGGAAGCAGGTATACCAGAAATGGACTGAAGTTGAGAATTACAAAGCGAAGAGATGGAACATCCTCCCATGCGTGATGGTTGAAAGGATCGAAGCGGTGTATCTGACGAAAGAGTCGCACCTTGACCTAATGAACGACATCATGCAAGGTGAACCACAAGACATGCCGTCAGTCTACATGAGGAAATTCTACTATGATCACGGGGAGGGCGAAGTCCCGAGGTACCCGCAATACCTGAAGTTTGACAGGAAGATCATAGGTGACATCAACAGAATGTGGATCCGCATCATGGATTCGTTTGGTTGCAAGCTGGACTTGCTGAATGATTGGGATGAACAGACTGACGTTGATGACATGTCTGACTTTATGGTCAACAAGGCGCACTGGGTAGCCGGCAAGGTCAGAACGGTGGTTACCCCGAAGACAAAGTACCGAATGGCACTGTTCGGCGAAGTCGATGAAGAAAAAGAAGATGTGTGGTCGGAAGAAGCCACGGAGAAAGAAAGGATTCTAGTAGGCGAAATGGCGATGATACTGACACTATTGGCCAGCGGAGCTCAGCTCACCGCAAACTGCATTGCCAAAATCAACGAGGGTCTCACTCATGTGGACGCACTGAGAAACATTGTCATGGCAGTGGCGGACGCGGCCGAAAGGCTCGAAACAAGAGACATGAGCAGAGCATACTATGCGCCACAGAACGTTACGGACGTTGTGGCGGCGATGGTCATTAACGAAATGATAAAATCGCTCAAACCGCCTCACGTAAGACCCGATAGGTCGGAAGTCAATGCGCCGAGGGACCCGAAAGGAAGAACAGAACTCCAGAGGAGAAAGGAGTTCAGGACGCAAGGACTGTCGAGCATGGAAGTCGAGGTGGCGTCGGACAGTGAAGGCGAGGAAGAAAAGAAGGGACTAGCAAAAGACCCCTGGCTGTCCGACGATTCGGATGCGGAAGAAGAAATCGAGTGCAAGGTCGCTGCGACCGCGACTAAAATAACGAAACAGGATCACATTGATCTTAGGAAGATAGAGCTCGACGGACTGAGCAAGGATGCAGAGATCAAAAGAAATGAAGATGATGTGAAGACCATCAGGGAAGAAGATGTAGCCAAGAAGGGACTGAAGATAGATCGCAGCCTGATGAACAAGGCGGAAGGAAGCGCGAGAATGGTGAGACTGATGCATAAGTTGAACCTAGTCAAACTCCCGGATGACATGACGATCAACCAATTAGCCAATGCCGTTCAGATCGGCATGAGTGACAAAGAAATGTGGCACGAGATGAGTAAGTCACCAGCGGATGAAGGTAGTCAAACTTACGAGATCGTGAAGGCAGTCATCCATGGAGTCCAAACGGTGATCCTCGAAGGAAAGAGGACGAAGAAGTTGAGGGAGCGCCGAGAAGCAGAAGCGCTGTCGGAAGAAAAAGAGAAGCAAAAGCTAAAGGTGATAAAGACGTTGGACTTCAATCCACTGATGATGCCCGGCACGGATCGATGTTACGACGAGTTCACATTCAAAGGAGACTACCCGAGCATGATGCTGAGGGGGATACCGCAGGGATCCTACCAGACCAAGGAACAACTGAAAGACGTGTTGATCGCCAACGGTAATGAAAGATGGAACTGGGAAGAGAACTGGATGATCCCGCCGCCGAAACTAAACTACGAGCGTTACCGCTGGTACAACGGCAAGAACGAATGGTGGTGGAATCGGAAAGGATATTATGTAAAACAGATGATGCTCGGAGACGATGAGTTCCCTGATGTATTGGGAAACAAGCTCATCTACAGATGGCAGGACATGACGCTGATACCACCGTTATGGCAGGCGAAACCTGCGCTCCTCGGAAAGATCAAACACTTCATGTCGGCGGAGACCCGATGGATGCCAAGGCGCGATAAGCGGGGGGCGAGAGTAAAAGTCAGAGTGACAGGATTTGGAAAGTTCTCCCTGGAAGACCTTACGCGCGCTATCAATGAAGAGTTCGAGGAGCAACTGCAAGAGAACTCGAGAGAGTGGTACAAGCACTCGAAGATCAAAGCCATCCAACACAGAAACAACAGGATGATTTTGGGTGACAGGCGAGACTGGAACCAATTCATCCATGAAGAAAAGACTGCAGGAGATTGGGAGCTAAGCACATGGGAAGTATTGTCGCTCCTGTTTCATGACACATCATCGGATCACGCGAAGGCGAAACTGGCGAAAGAAAGATGGGTTGTAAACTTCCTGATGCAGTACGATCAGAACGGATACAACCGACGCTATACGGACTTGTTCAAGACGGCCGGGGAGCGAGCGTGCCTAACTGACGACGGTTACGTCGATGCGAAGGTCTACAAGATAGAAGACCGATCGGTCGTCGTGGAGCCCTTGACCATCAACACGATTGGCGGATTTCATAGATCTATGCCGATCAGGAGTGAGGTCTTCTACGCCGTCGTTAATGATCAGATGCTGAAGACGACACTGAATGAGGATAGCCTCATCGGACTGGCAAGACCAGAATCACTGATCCAGGGGATGTTTCATGCAACCGGATACGAGGCATTCGCAAGTATCATCAGTGACAACTTGATCGATCCCGGTGCGCGCAGAGGACCGCAGTACAGCACCCAATGCCCGCTGATGGAAGACAAAGTGGTTTACAAACAGCAGAGACCGAGCGGAGATGAGAAGGTATTAATGGAGTTCGACCCCGAGTTGGCGAGGAAAGAACTCTGGCTGACCCACAGGAAGCTGTACCTCGACGGCAACGGAGTGGCCACACATAATGGCCCGATGACTGCCCACACGACGCTAAAGAGAGTGTTCGTGATGCCGAAGGGTATGACCGCCGTGAGGGACATGATTAGAAAGAGAAAATACTGGAACGGAGGCATGGGCAACGTGGAGGTCACGGCGGATGATCTCATCAAACTGTTGCAAGAAGATGAAAAGCAAATGCCCGCGTTTGGAGAAACGGACATTCATACCAAAGATAAGAAACCGATCCACGCAACAGATGAATTGGTTAGCGTGATTTACTGCATCTACTCAAATGTACTTTCGGATGCCAAGGTCGTGGGATACACAGGCTTCTGGAAACCTGCCGGTGTAGCAGGCATCAGATGGGCTGAAAAGGATGGCCAGTGGATCAAGCAGCTGAACTCACCCCCGGTTACGGGGAGGAACGGTCAACAAGAGAAACCATTTAATGGTGCACCATTCCACCTGTGCCCGAACGAGAGGTGTGGCCGGCCAACGGCGTCGAATGTGATGATGTGCTTACACTGTGGAGCCATCAAGGTTCTAACGTTCCCTAACATGGAAGCTACCGTGGCGCCGATGCTGGGAGTACTGATGCATAACAAGGCGAAAGACAAGCCGGAAGAAGAAGTGGCGAAGTTGGAAGCGCCAGAAGCAGTTGATGATATGTTCGATGAAAAGACGGTGGCCACGATGAGCATGGCCATCAAAACGGGGGGCAGCCCGGATGCAAGGAGCCTGAGTGCTTACCTGGCGCATGGTTTCGTTAAAGAGATCAGACATGTGCTGAGATGGATGTTCAGCGCGGACAACGCCGAAGTGAACTTTGATCAGTTCGACTGGAAAAGATATGGAAACCTGATGCGCCGCGCATATGCGAGGGATGTCAAATGGGCAGCAAACCCCAACGCTTCACAAGAAGAGAAAGGGAAGTTCCAATTCTCCGAGAAAGAAGGACTAATCCAGTATGGTAACAAAGGAATATCGCCATGGATCGCTCACTGGGGCAACAAAGATAAAACGTGGAGTTATCTGGATACACTGCCCCGGAGAAGGTGGCCAAGTAAGAAGTGGTTTCAATACGACCCTGTACTAGATTGCGTTAGCAACGTAACCATCGCGATCACTAAGATGTTCGTCGAAGAACAAGTGAAACTTGTGGACAAAAAGAAGAAGGAGATTTTCTCGTTCTATGAGTTACTAAAGTGGAAGGACAGAGCGGCCAACATGCTATGCTTGAAATACTTCGGATTCCCGTGTTCGATTATGACGTCGAAAAGCCTTAAGAAACGGCGAGCATGTACGGTCACGATGATGAATGCCAGGGGTGACCCTGTGCTGAGAGAAAGCTTAAGAGTTCTGTCGTGCAAATATGGGACGACGACGAAGAAATCCCAAATTCAGGATACCAATCTCCGGATTGAGATTGAAGAAGTTCGCAACTTTATGGCGATTGAAATGGGATGGCAGCCAAAGATCCGATGCTGTTTCTGCAACGGATATGGACACAATTTGCAGGAATGCAAATCGTTCATCAAGTTATCAACAGACGCGCAGTGGTC
>JACLAC010003819.1_pt1 | contig 19258 bp, 12 predicted proteins | sample 8027881 | NCBI WGS metagenome assembly JACLAC01 (sample SAMN15725517, study PRJNA655200) | protist metagenome | isolation source: fluorescence activated cell sorting (FACS) single amplified genomes of... | place: Spain: Blaines Bay Microbial Observatory, Mediterranean Sea | collected 2016-01-19 | reverse complement strand
CCGACTCAGGGTAATTTAGTTGATATGTCAGAGTTGGTGCAACAATAAAGTAGCTCAAGTTACCTAATGTCAAATTCTGAGGGTACTTCAAATATGGTGGCTGGATGTCTTTGACCTCCTGAAGGTACGTAGGCATCCCATCAGTGGTGGCTGAGTAGGCAACAGGTTTCTTATTGTCATCAAAAGACGCTAAAGAATCTGAGCTTTGCTTCCGTGCCATGGAGATCTTCAGGGACTTGCGCAGGTCCTTATTAGCATGTGCGTAAGAAATTAGCTTCATCCACATAATGACTGACTGGAACAGATACACCATTCTTCCTCCCCAATGCGCACTACTGTCCCAAACCCATATCACAGGGACTACTATATTGGCTATGCCAAAAATGAAGTTGATAGCAAGAATGTAACGCTCTGAAAGAGAAGTATATCGGAAAAATTTCTCTAGCCGCCAGTGGATCAATATCTGCGTACACCATGACAGAACACTAATACCTGGTTTGCTCAAAGCCCAGTGGAACAGTGATGAGTACTCTTCTGTGGCTGTTAAAATATTTCTCCATGCAGGGTAGAAACCATATTTGGTATGCGAGTCTACAATTATTCGAATATTACTTAGGACCAGAACTATCAGAGCCAAGTTGAAAAAGCCTCGATAGTTCATCTCACCTGGTCGAACTTCATTCGAGAGAGGAGACCATTGCGACTTCGTGTGCATCGGCTTATAGGCAGGGAAGTCTTTGATTTCCCGTGGTTTCCTCGAGAGAGAGGTATTGACAGCTCCAGATATCGCTACATCAGCGCTCTCTTTGAAACCCTTTCTTTGATGCAGGCCTGTGGTCTCACCCCCCTGCGCGGAGTCGAGGGATAGGGGAAGCTTTTCGTGCCGTCCCGGCGGAAAGCCTTCTTCAGTGCCCTTGAAATTTCCACTACGGGCAGAAAGCACTTTTCGGGCCAGGGACTGCCGCGAAGAGGACTTCTGAAGTGCCAAGTTGCTGCTCCTCACACGTTTGAGGAGCACCGGGGAGAGATCTCCGGAGGGAAGGGTAGTGTCGTCGTCTTCGATGCGGGGCGCCGAATCTTCGCCATAGGCCTCACGCTCGTTATTTTCGTCTTTCATCTCTGCGTCATCACGGGGGTCTATCGAAGGACTCGATGGGAACTCTAATGTCGGCGCAGCAGCGTGATGCGCAGAGATCTCCTTCATGGCACAGGCCTGCTCCAGAACTTCGAGCCATTGCTGCGCATCGGCCTTTTTCTGCGTAGACACTCTTATTACGAGGGTCAGAGCAGGCGAATAGTCTTCATTGTAATCGGCGAAACTGTCGTCCAACGTGTCCTCGGCGGCGTCTACGGCATGAGTTAGATACAAAGAAATGACATGAAACAGTCCGTTTTTCTTCGTGCCTTCGTTGCGGACAATGCATTGAGATAAATCAAAGGTACGACGCGGGCGAGGCTCGGTCTCATCGCCGTAGTACGACAGAGTTGCACCCTGCAGGGAAAAGTATCGCAAGCCCCATTTGCTTGCCCAGCCAATTTCATGTTCGCGCCATTTATACAAGTATCCACGCTTAACAATACTCAGTGTGGCAGTATCCAACTCCCTATTGAGCCTATGAACTTCCTCTTCAAGTGCTGCATTCTGGCTGAGAATCAATGAAAACCCATTGAGTTGACCTTTGAGGAATGCTATTTCTCGCTTTTCAGGAGTTAATTTCTTATCAACTGCTTCAGAACGTGGAGATTGAGCGCTCTTCATATCCTTTTCAGTGTCGAAAATGCGCGTAAGCGCCAAATTCTTCGAAAAGGAACGAGCTGAGGAGAGGTGGAGAAATCAATTGATCAGGGTTTTCTTTCGGAAAACCTGAGCGGACCTCCCCACCTCTTCGCTTCGAAAAGTTGAACACTCTCTTAGTCTTTTACAATTTCACAATTCTCAGCTCACAGCAACACTGGGTGTGTTGTTCACTACACTGGTGAACGAGACGATCTAAGAGTCCAACAGTCGAAAAAGAGGCTGTATCTACATCACGAACATTTCAGTACAAAGTACAAAGGCTCCATCGTGTCAGGTTTTCTCTAACCAACCAGCCTTCCCACCCATACTTACGCTATTGCAGTGCTAAGCAAAGTACGCAAGTGGTCCAGGCTATCCATCTCCATCTCCATCTCCATCTCCATCTCCATCTCCATCACTTGCGCTTCGTCCTGCCACCAATTTTGGCAGCACCGCCACCACTGCCACGGGGGGAAGGCTCCCCGTCAGCTCTGGCAAGCAGCACCAGTAGCACGACACATGCGACCACGGCCGAGATGAACATGACAAAGATACCGTACGGGTTGTCCTGGTCTTCCGCCCCCCTCCATCGGTAGGTGATTTCTACTGCAGTGACACTAGGATGGTTGATGCTAGCGATAGTAGTAGCATCTTTGAACACATACTCCTGTGCCACACGAACCAGATTGTACTTGTCAGTGTAGAATGTTATGATCAAGCTTTCTATCACCTCACGTTTCTTACTGTCATATATAGGTACCCATGGAGCTAGTAATGAGTTCCCAAATGAAAATTGCAGTTTCACATCAGAAGTCTCATTGATGCTCACCTCTGGACCGGACAAAGTCGACCCTTCTGCAGGTATTGGGGTCTTGAAAATGAACTTAGTCTGTTCTCCGAAGCGAGGTACCTGCGACGGCGGCAATTCTAAAGCTGCGGTCTTCCACCCATTGTGCCTGCTTTGATATGTAGAAGCCACTCGATCCCCTCTAAAATAGGCTTCAGTGAGGCATAAGCAGGAAACAAGAAGAACCAGCACAAAAAAAATTGATCCCATATCTCTGAAAAGTAGGTATATGGCTTAGTTTCTTGGTGGGTAGGGACGATGGAGATCCATGGGATATATTTTTTCCAACGCGGAAAACGCGGATCCATTGGAAAAAGCTTCAAATACTCTTCCGTACAACATGTCAGGCGATAGTAACTCTCAATCTGGTGCAGGTGCAGCTAATTCTTCAGTGGGGTGCTTTGGAAAATATTGTTTAGGGGAAATAAAGGACCCAAATCTATCAACTATGGATGGTTGGAAACGCAGGTTGATGTACCATATTTACTGGTCATCTGCATTTTATCTTCTCTTTGTAATTTATGGAGTAGTTACTTTGATGAGGCTGCAAGCATTAATTGATGATTACAACGACGACGCCCTCGGGGGACTTGTTGAAACGTTGGTCCGAGCAATTGCAGAACACTTGCAGATGGTCATTATACTGCAATCTGTTGCAACTTTGAGTTCCATCGCATTCAGTGCTATGATCGCAAAGAGCGACAAATACTACGCACATGTCTCTACTATCCTTTACGCATCTGGAGCATTGCTTCTGATCTGGCTCTACAACTTCATTCAGTTCATTCTGCTTGACGGACTCATTACCGTCGTACTCCTGCTGGTCGGCGCCATGCAGATTAGAGGACTAATGCTCATGAATGCCTTAAAAGCGAGTATGCCGAATGGGATGACGGTATCGCCAGCAGACCCAGCGCAAACGGAGTTGACGGCATCTCCTGCCTAATTAACATCTCAACATCTCCAGGATCCAGGATCTGCTGTTGAAGCAGTCTCAGCCTCACGTGCGTAATGTATGCGAGATGCTCCGGCTAGTAATCTGAAAAAATAATCAGTGCGCATTTTTATTTATTACATGCGTAAGTATGAAATTTCATCTTCAGCAGAAACCCCCCCCTCCTTCCCTCCTTCCCCGTCTTTTTTCTGAGTTTCTGAGAGACTGAGGACTGCGAGATCTCTATTTCGAATCTATCTAGGGTCTGTAGCATCATATGCCGCAACGAACATACAATGAGTGTGTCAGTAATTAAGCTTGTCCGTTTCCCACTTTGCTTTCTCTCATCCCACGGGCAGAGAGTCCTTAGTCCTGAGACCGTCCCAACTGAAGTGCACGGCACTTCCAGTATCTACTTGACCGCCTTCAGCAGCACCACTGCAGGTATCATGCCCACTGCAGCACATCCAGATAACCGCCTTCAGTTGCAAACATAAAGATGTCCTCACCCCACGGACACGGAGGATCCTGAGAGCGTGCCCACTGCAGCACATCCAGATGACCGCTTCTAGCAGCAGCATAGCTGGTTTTCTCATCCCACGGACACGGAGGGCTGTCTCTCTAAGGACCATCATACCGTCTAGGCAGCCATGCGCTGCTGCAAAAAGCATGAGATGAGAGTCAGGACTTGTCATATCATGAGCCACCATACATGCTGCCAACTCTCTACTGCGCAAATACGCAGACCGACGCTTCATGGGCAGAATCCCGTCTTTACGAAGAGATATTACATGTGTATAGTTGGACTTACACGTCAACGCGAAGAGAAGCTCTTGGCCTAGCAAATACTCCAGTACTTTCCTCACAAGCTCGGCTGGGATTTGAAAGAGCAAAGCTCTGAGTAACCCTGGAGTCTACTGGAGCCTTCATCCTGCGCTATGCGAACTCCCAGGTACAACCCAGGTGGGTTGGAATTCCTTGCTTGATGACAAGCTAACTCAAAGAGGTAGGTTGTTGGTTGCGGCGCAAGACTGCAAGGTTGTCTTTTTGTCTTTTTTCGGAATAAGAATTAAGGCCATTAATCATGGATTCGAAACCCTAGAGCAGATGGCGGCATTTTTTACATCGGATCTGGTGATTGGATGCTGGGCTTTGAAGGAATGTGCACTAGCTCGTGTGGATGAAGTGATCAAGACCGAGTCTACCCTGGCTCATGTAGTGGTCCTTTGGGGTGTTATTCAAGTATTATCCATTTTATTGAACGCCATAAAGAGGTTGAAAGATCGAGCAATCTTACCATTGAAGCAAAAAGATTTGAATAAAGCTCAATGGACATTGTATGTGTGTAGTATTTTGGGAATGATTTACAAAGAAGGATATGAAGCCTTTCAGCTCAAGTGGGCACCCCTGGTGGTAAAGCGCGCATTTATGCTTACCACACCAGGTCACCCTCTTACTTTATCGAACATGCTCTTTACAGGACCTTATGCGATGGGTATGTTTGGCGCCACCACCAAGAGGATGATCGTGTCGTGGAGCGTAACCATAGGGGTGACCTCGCTGGTGCAAGTGGTGAAGAAGATGCCTTATCCGTACAGAAATATTGTAGATGCAGGCGTCGTCGCTGGTCTGACATACGGCTGCTGCGCCCTGGTCTTCGTGACTGCGCAGACGATGCAATCTGGTGTTCTGCCGAGCGTGGACCCGTGTTACGAGGACTCAGATGCCCTTGCCGCAGCCGGCAATGCAGAGCTGTAAGTGGTGAGGAACCACTAGAAGCATTCTACATGTCTCATTTTATTCATTTATACGGTGTGCAATTACAAATAATGTCTTCAAACTGAAACAAAACTATCTCCCTTTCTTAGATTTCCTTGACTTCTTCTCACCCTTCTGGCTCCTCGCCGAAAGAGTGCCGTCCGTGCCGTCCACAGTCGTCGACGCTTCAGAACCCGCATCATTCTGCTTACTTGCTGGGTGCAACTTCGCATACGCCGTCGCCATGGACTCCAGCGTGCTTTGAAAGGCGACACGATCTTGGTCGTCCGGATATTCATTCACAAAAGACCTAATAATTTCGGTTGCTTCCACCAGCGTATTACTGTAGCCTTCCGAAGTGACCACTTCATCGAGCATGTTCACGTTATGAGGAAGAATATTTGCCAAAACTTCGGGCTGAGTTCGTACCAAAGCACTTATAGAGTCCTTGAAATTCAGAGCGATTCCGAGTATGCCCTGTAGTCTCATCCATGCCATAGCAGTATTCTTGTGTAAGTCTTTCTTTCCTGACGAGATACAGCCATATTTCTTGGTCATTATATGGGCACTCGAGAGCAAATGCGACGCAGTGTGTAGTCTATCCAGAAGTATCGGTAGCAGATCGAGCTCCGCTTTTTTCTGCACTTCTATGGCATAGGTCAAAAGATTCAAACCCAGCTGCATTTGCGCATCGTTATATACACTCAGTGCCGCAAACTCCCAAGTGCCATCAGGATACTGCTCAAACAAGATAGATGACTTGCCAGCTTCGTCCTTTACTGCGTCACTATCATAAGAAAAAGGACCTAATTTCTGCTGCAGTTTCACGAATTGATCAAAAGCGGCCAAGTGAAGAGGTTCCATATCCCGAATCTCCATATCCCCTAGCACTCTGTACAAGACACCCCAAGGGAGTAATGTCAAGCCACGCCACTTACCCCCTTCTTCAATGTCTGCATCATATATGCCTTGCATATCTAGATAGATACCCCCTGTGAAGGCGTGAGGAATACGGGCTTTGTTCTTCAGCAACGTCGGGTGTCTCAGATCTTGATCACCGTCTACGTTTCGTAAGGAAGCCGGAGTGTACATATTCGCGCCATTGCCTACAACAGTATTTGTGATGAGAATGACATTCCCTTCACTCATCTTCTCAGTACTGATTCCTGCGAAGTCAACCCGAGGGAGCACCACGTGCGGGTACAGCGGAGCCTGCATCTTCTTGAACCACGGATATGCTATCATCTGAAAGTTCAAGTGAGTGACATCTGGGCGAGTTTCTTTCAAACCTCCACCCTTTTCAAGCTCATAAGTATCAGTGCGGTAGTGCTCGCATTCCCGCAAATAGCGGGTGGGGTTCCAGTCCAAGTCGGTATGGGAAAGCAATAACGAATTGCGTGGAAGGGAATCAAGGATGGCTTCGCCGTATTTATGCATGATCCAACCGCTCTTACTACGGTCCATTATCGAGTATCGCTCCCTCAGCATGTAGGAATATAAGCTCACAATCATAGCACATTCAAATGCATTCTGCAAACTCATGGAGCTTATTATGTTTTGCAAATACATGCTGAGCTGAGATGCCCCGACACCAGCCAAAACACAAACGAGAATATGCGGCTGGATCCAAAATCGAGCATGCACAATATACGGCATAGGAGAATCCAGAGGCAAATTCGATAGAACTGAGTGCCATATAACGACATAGAAGAGCCACGTCCCCAAGAAAATGCGGTAAAGGATGGAGCCGTAGTGCTTATTACGAATGCTTCTACCCAAGTATCTGGCACGGACACCCTGACTTACCACCGTCTCTTTCGTTTCCGTATTATTATTCGGGTTACCGGTGGTGTCACCATTACTCTTTTCTTTTCCCTCGGTCGATTCTTCCTCCTTGAATACGGAGTCCATATCGGTTTCTCCGGCACTGCTCGTCAAGGGTGCACCCTTTCCATTCTTCTTTGTCAACTGCTGCTGCTTGCCCTTGGCCCCTTTGCCTTTCTTTTGCTTTGGGGGCGTACCACCACGCACGACTACAGGACTTTCCACAGTCTTCAACTTTTTCTTTATCATGAGACTGGCATCAGGAGCAGCAGCAGCTTTTATGCCACCGGTGGGAAGGTCACATGGGCCTTGATTCAGTGAGCCTTGATTCAGTGACTGCCAGCAGAAAACGAGAACACTCACCAACAGCAGAGGAAGCGCAAGGTACTTGGTTTCGGCATTGATATGCTGATAGTATAGCCATACCCTCTCCGCAAAGCTTTCCACATTTTCTCTATGTCCCCCAAGCCGAAATGTTCCATACTCCGCACGGAATATGTGCCGCACGATTCCTCTCCAGTCACTGAGGTCACCCCAAGACCCCCTCGTCGGGAATGCTCGCGCGAGGTATACCTGGAGAACATACGGGCTGGCTCCTGCGAGAAAAGCCAGAAAAGATCCCATGAACATAGCAGATAAACGCTTTTGTGCGGCAAGTGCGCCCCAGGCTACCGCGACCACTGACGGAACCAGAATCACCAGGAAGATGAGACTAGCGTGTTGGTTTGCGAATGCGAATCCTGAGAACAGCGCCCCTAAATAAATATACCGCAGTATTAGGGTACAGCAGTTCAAGTTCAGCTTACAGTCCGGCTTCTTCTGTTCATAATTGAAGAACTCTTTTTCGGCCTGTTCACGTTCACTCGCGATAGTATCGTCGTATTTCGCGACGTGAATGGTAACTTTACACACAAAAAGCAAAATTGCCGCACAAATGAAATTGTTCAATGCAAAGACTTCTGCCGACTGCGAAGCATATTCCCATGCGAGGGGTGAAAATGCAAATAGTAGAGCACCCACTATGGCTGCCGGGGAAGCAGCGTTAGAGCGGTGGTCACCCGCCACGCCGTCATTATCACCATTCAAAAGCTGGGAAATGTAGCATGAGCACTGGTCAATCATCACTACAGTAAAAGATGCCATCACTGCGCACATATGATTCACTTTCCAAGCATAAGTTGGGTTGCTGTCTATTTCCAAGCGGAAGAATCCGGACCATCCGAACCAAGACCACGATAAGTCATCACTCGACAAATACATGCGCGGGATAAACGTTACCATACCAGCTATATACGATAACAGTGAAAACAGAGGGTAGCCCGGGGGATGAGATATACCCATCGTGCACGAATTACCCAGTAATTCACCACTATCACCGCCAGGAACCGAAGGCAACAGACTTACATGAAATATGACATACACAGCCACAAATAACAACAACTGCCGCCTCATATGCTATCAAATTTTCAATCAAATTCCAGAGATAATTTCTATTGTTGGGGTTATCCAATGGAGAACAAAAACTTATCATAAATTACCCACGAAATGAACAAATCAAGCTTTGCTTTTTGCTTCTCCGGAAAACCCAAAAGGACTAAAATATGGTAATACATAAAATGCAAATTCCCAACAACCTTACTTTGCCGTATTGCTCCTTTGGTGTAGTGGTTATCACACCAGCTTTACACGCTGTAGGTCGCGAGTGTCGTCGTGTGGCGACAGCGATTTCGAGCCTCGCAGGGAGTATAGCTTTTTTGCCTTGCAGATGAGCTTTTGTTATTTTTATGTACTTGACCTATTTACAAGAAAACTTCAAGCCGGTTGCACATTTCTATTCTCAAATGCGACGACGCGACGACGTTTGTGTTGTCTAGAGTCTTCAGATTTTCGGACTCTTCTTCCGCATCAACCGCAGAATCAGCAGCAGCAGCACCACCACCAGGAGATGGTGCCAAGAATTTTAGATTGGTGAATGGTGAATGGTGAATGGTGAAGGGAATGGCGAATGGCGAAGAGGAATATCGTCTAATTAAACCGTTTACGCATAAATGGGAGTGTGTAGATCTCTAGTTGCCTGTCTATCACTATTGTCTATTCGGCTCGCAAGAGACAAGTATGCGCTGCAGAAAAGTAATTGGCCTTACGCCTTACGCAGGGTGTTTTTAGGCTTGTAACCATCTGGAAGGTTATACTGAACGCTTGGGATGGGACCAAGTGACCAAGTTTTCGAGTCATTTCATTTTGCAGAGGTGTCGTGTTCGTGTTGCATACATCCAACATCAGATCCGTGAATTGAACAATTGAACACCTAGGCTGAGGAGGAATGTGGTGGTTCGATATTCGTACCCGGCCAATAGCAGCAAGAAGTCGTCACTCAAACGCTCAAATGAGGAACCACATGAAACTTGTAGCTTCGTAGCTTCCATGCGGCACACGCCAGTCATTGCCGCGAAGCCTTCCTGTACGCAGTTGATCTAAAAAGGCTTCGTACACTTTCGGGTCGTTCTTGCGAATTTTCCAGACTTCCAAAGATGCTATTGAAAGCATATCAAGCCATTGAGCATTGAGCGCGTTTAACTGGATCGTTCTGAAACGCATCGACTCCAGCCTGATGGAGGGATTTCCAAAGCTCAAAGGCAGCTGGATCGGCCTTGCGCAGGCTCCAGACTTCCAGAAGCTTCTTGATCCAAGCTGCACGCTTAACTGGATCGTTCTGAAACGCATCAATCCCCGCTTCGTGCTTGGTGGAGGGATACCCATAACGATAAAGCTTCTGGGTCGGCTTTGCGCTGTCCCCACATGCGAATACTTCGGTCTGATTTTCCAAGATCAGCATTGTATTTCTTGAAAACTGCACATTTCAATGCATACTTAGTTTCAGTGGGGAGAGTTTCGGAAAGGGTTACTTCCAATTCACTGATCATTTTTCACACATTCTTTGTAAAATCAACCATGGTCAATAACCAGGAATGCCATGCTTTCTTTTATCCGGATTTTAAAGTTCGGGGGACCATGCCACTAGATAAGCAGTCTTTTGCTCCACGCTTATGCAGAAGTACAGCCTTTTTGATTTGATTTGATCAGGACCGCGTTAAGGGTAAGGTATTAGAGAAAAGTGAGTCCTTGGGCCCGCTCAAATTCACACTCGATCAATTCATGGTATAGAGGATAGAATGAGAGCAATTTTACTTATATTGCTAGGTATAATACTAGTTCATGTGGTGGACTCACAAGGAGAAAATTCTATTTTTGAGCAGATGTCAGCTCTCAAGGCTCTTTACGACTCAACGAAGGGCCTTACCTGGGATTGGACGAGCTTACAGGCTGCTTCAATTGGTGGAAAAGAGAAGTGGAACTTTACTGTCAATGCTAAATCGAGTATGTTCACTAAGAATTACTGCAATTTCATTGGAGTAGTTTGCGCACCCCAAACAGAGACAGTGATGGAGCTACAGCTCATACAGGGGAAGCTCCGGGGCTCTATTCCCAATGATCTAGGATACCTGACAGACTTGCAGAAGCTAGTATTGGTCGGAAATCCTGGACTTTCAGGGAAACTGCCAACAGCAATCAGCTCATTCACCGCTTTACGGCAGTTGAAGATCAACAACAACTCGCTCGGCGGTCCTATCCCATTTGAGATTGATGAGGTGAAGGCGCTTCGTGCAATTTGGCTCAATGATAATGTCTTTACTGGGGTCATTCCTGGTACACTTCTGTCTGCATATGGTGCACAGTTGCAGACGCTCGAGTACAGCGGCAACAGCGGTACTTCTTGTGGCCGAGGTTATGGAGGGAATGCCCCGAATGGTACATGTGTGGCATGTCTCGCTGGTTCTTTTAAAACGACAGCAGACAATGGCGTGTGCACAAAGTGCCCTGCCAACACTGCGGGACCCACATATCCTGCTGCGGAAACAGAGGAGTGCACTCCCTGCCCCAGTGGCAGCAATGTCCCCCCAGGATCTTGCAGCTGCCGAGCTTTTCAACCCACGAGTGTGCAGCAAATTGCTGCTTTGGAATCATTCTATGATGCGACATCTGGGATAATGTGGGACTACGAGTCCCTACGTGGTAAACCTGGGGCATTGCCCGTGTGGGCAAGCACTGGGAACCCTTGGACCTTCGGCAAAAGTGCGAGTGGCATGTATGTACATGACCCCTGTGAGGGTGACGAGCGTTTCATAGGTTTGAACTGTACGTGCACTATTTCTGGTGCATTTAAGTATATCAGTGACGATTGCACTGTGAATGCTATTAGTCTCACTTCTGGCAACTTGGTAGGTTCCATACCGGACGCGATTGCCGATCTGACTGGGTTGAGAATTCTTGAACTTCGACAAAACCCGAAACTCTCTGGAAAGCTGTTGCCTGAGCAAGTATCAACTAAATTGACAAGACTAGAAGTGATCAATTTACAGAACAACGGCCTTACTGGCAGCGTCCCTTCAACTCTCGGTTCCTTGCTTTCCAAACTGACTACGCTTAAATTGGACTTCAATGCACTCGACGGCGTTCTGCCCAGTAGCCTGCGGCAGCTACAGAATTTGCAAGTGTTGGATATTTCTCATAATCGCATGAAAGGGCCTCTTTTGGACGGGCGCAGTAGACTGGTAAATGGGACGTATGTTCCGGTTTGGGAGAATATGAAGTCTCTAGTGCTTTCTAACAACTTGTTCTCTGGGACGCTCGGAGATCGCACGTTCCCACGTGCACTGACTACTGTCGATATAAGTGACAATAAGCTAGTTGGGAGTATTCCAGTAGATGCATTTTCATCATTGAAGCAATTAGAAATTTTAAATTTGAGTGGGAATTCTTTTACAGGGGTTGTTCCAGCAGCACTGTTGAACAGTCCAACTATTATTTTCACTTATGCTTCACATGGAGAACTCTTGTGTCCCTCGGGGTATGCGGGGCAAGGTAGCATTGGAAAGTGTTCTGAATGCCCTTTACATACCTATAAAGACGAAGTAGGTGACAGTAAATGCATTACCTGTCCCGATGGGAAAAACTCGACTGCCGGCTCCAGCTCTTGCGAAGATGTTGCAACGAGCAAAAATACTAAAAGTAATCCTGAAAGTAACACAATTATGGTGATTACTTTTGCAACCTTTTCCGCTGTTGCAATAATTTATTTTGTCTACCTCCACTTGAAAGCGAAGAACAGTCCGACCCCAAAGAGTACAACGTCTACCACAGAACTGGAGAGACAGCTAGGTCTTGAGCGGGGGGGTCTAGGCCCTGTGCGAACCCCGGCCCCATCTACTGTGATGCAAACTCCAGTGGGGAGCACCCAAACTCCTTTGAAACTTTCATTGACATCAACTTTTGCAACGCCTACCATGAGCACCCCGACCACGAACCCATTGAGGCAAGCACAATCCGATATCCATCAACTTTAAGGCACCAGCACCATAGGGGTTTGTTTAAAAAGAGGGTTCAATGGAGGTGTTTTTGACGAGAGCAAAAAATATAAATACACTATTCTATTTTATATCGCATATTTCTCCACTCGACGATCATATAGAGCTGGCCAAAGACGAAGCCCACTGATGCGAATCCATATCCTGTGGCAGATCGAATAAATCAAGCAGTTCCTGACTGTCCCCCAGGTCTTCGTTCACCATAGCAATCAGTTCCTTATGTGCAAGAGCCCTAAATGGACTTTCGACAGCAGTATCTTTCCAATCCACTTGAGAAAAGAATGGATGTGCTTCGAATTCCTGTTTTGTTGTCATGCGACTACCCTTTTTCGTAAGCAGTCTCGAGATGATTTCTTTGGCCTCTGTCTGCACTTCGTCGTCAGGTTGGTATCTCAGCTTGTAACTAGATGGGTCCTCGGAATAGGCTGTGATGGCAGTGTATGTAGCTATTTCATTCTTGCCCATCAACGGGAAGTCACCCGTGAGAAATTCAAACAGGAACACTCCCAGCCCCCAAAAATCTACTGTTTCATCGTGACCTTCCTGTGCCAGTTGCTCGGGTGCCAAGTAATTCGTAGATCCACAGATGGTATAAGTTTTACTATCTTTGCATGAATTCCCGACAATTTTACAGAGCGCAAAATCATTTAAAGATATACGACCATCGGATGTCAGCATAACTGATTCCATAGTCACATTTCTGAAAATGATTCCAGCATCGTGGATGGCCCACAGTCCTTGCGCCACTGCCGCAGCTGCATACTTTACGCATTGTCTCATATCAAGATTCTTCGTCACTTCCAGTCGTTCCACAGGTGATGCGCCGCATCGCATCAAATGGGATAAGTCCCCAATTAAGGCACGGTCGTAAAGCAGGTGTAATGCATTCTTTGCGTGATACACAGACATCAACTTCGGTATGTACTGAGATGCGGGGTTATGCATTGCTAAGCCTGATATCATTCGGGAGGCATCAAGCAAGGTAGATACTGAATTCCTCCTCATAAGAAGATCTACTTCAGAAAGGACGAACGAATGAACCGATACATTCGTAGTTTCGTACCTGTTTAAAGTTCCAGAAGCTCCAGCTTTCATTGCGAAGGTGCCGACTCGTAGACGTGCCACGTCAGTAGAACTCACATAACCAGTGAATGTCACTTGTGAAAATGAAGGAGGTGCTATGGCTGATGGACGTCGTAATTTATCCTTGCGCTTTTTGTAAGCTGCACGCATAGACACCAGGGATTCGCCAAATAAACCTTCAAACGTGAAACGTGAACAGCTAAGAATGATGGAATCTTCCATGGCAACAACGGAGTAGCTCACTTTCTGCCCATTTTCCGCCTCGAAACTAGTAACACCAAAGCAATTTCCCGGAGTAATCACGTCATCGTTTTTGTACGCTATCATTCGGGCTTTATTCTGAGACATCCTTGCACTTCCTCCATCGTCGACACCCACGCGCATTCTCCCTCTCAAGATCATGTAGAGTTTATCATCCTCTGTTTTGTTTTGAATTAGTACCATATCCCCCGCTTTGCAGTGCTCCTCAGAATGATGAAAAGCAAGTGCTAATTTTTGCAACTGGGAAACATCTAAACAAACCAATGCCGGGATCAGTCGCAAACACTTCAATATCCCTTGTACGAAATCGTGCGTTCGCGTAACCACCTGCTTGAAAATGACACGATTCAGACAAAACACCCTACCGTCTGTCTTAGCAATAACAGAAGCAGCTCTGGGTTTGTCATAAAGAAGAGATAACTCACCAAAACCTGGGTGTGATTTGGCGGTTTCGAGGCCTTCGTAAGTATGTATAACGTTTGAATCCACTTGCACGTCGAATCTGCCGTGGTGGACTACATAGAAATGATCCTGAGCGCTGCCAGCATCACCTTGTTTTATAAGAACCTGCCCTTTCTTCACATCCATTGGGTGCATCACATCAATGACTGCATTGATTCCATCTTCTGAGGAGTTTCGAAATAGAAAATTATTTGAAATGGCCGACTTGATTATCGCGATGTCAGCATCAGACTTCTTTACTACGTGGGAAGAAATATCCAAGACGGTCGCAATTTCTTTATCCTCGTCATGCAGTGCGTGGTGAATAATCAATGACCTCCGTGTTCGTTTCTTTCTACCTGAGCTGACATCCACCCAGGTGGGAGTCTCTTCTTCCAGTGGCACACCAACTACAGAGTTGGTGTCTGAAAAAATGATATCTTCTTGGTCTACCACACTACCCTCTTTTGCGGAAGAAGACAATTTTTCAGAGCTTTTCATGGCGGTAATACGCGTAGGCATACTCAGCATGACTTCTGCTTCCGCAGATGTCAATACAGAATTCTTTACTACGGTCTCATCAAACTTGATCACTACTGCGGTGATGTCGTCGGTGCGAACCTCCTCCTCCAGCCACTTTTCATATGCAAGCCTGATAAGCTCACGGCATGCCTTCATAGGGGACTTCTTGTCCAATACTACGTCGGCCACCATTCGATTAGTCATGAATTCAAAAATCCCATCACTACAAAGGACAAGGTATTGATCATTTTCAGTATCGATTTCATGGACTAAAATTTCAGGATCCGCAACTACACCAATCGTTTCTGCAAAGAAGTCCCCGATTGAGCGAGTAAATGCTGTGCCTGGCACCTTAAGCGTGGGATGCCACAGTCTCGGAGGGTCACCCCCAACATCCAGGTCCTGCCCCAGCTCCAGGTCTTCCCAGTTGTCATGCACTGGCTCCATACCTTCCAGTTGATCCATTGACAAAACTCGAGCACCATACTTCTTCACTCTTTCACGCTCATCTCGTCTGTACGGTGTCTGGTCTTTGCTCAACGGAAAAACTACTGAGAGGTCGACCGACCCGGTGTTGTCTTTAGATATGAGGATCGCTCTCGAATCGCCTAAATTGCTTACGTAAAGCTTACCCTCATGAATAAAACATGAAATACTTGTAGTACCAGCCAAATCAGAACCGATGTTTGAGTTTCCACGTAAACGTTCATTACACTTCAGATGAGCAATCCTCAGGGCATCTGTCACTTCTTCGGAGGTGAAGATAATCGGTGGAGGCTCGTCTTTCGCGGCTAGATTGTCACTGGAGTTAGCAGCTGATCCAGTGGGAATGGTATTACTTGAAAGTCTCTTGACTGCTGTGATGAGCCCCTCTGACAGGCCTCGGCTTACCTGCACCAGACCACGTACCACAGGGTTGCTTCCATCGCGAAGGTTCACTTTATGTTCCAGCTCAGCCAGAATAAGTTTCGGGAGTTGTTTCTTTGTAAACTGTGCCACCAGGTGCCCATCTTTGCCATGACCGTCATAAACAGCAAAAAATGCATTACCTGGGCGATTGCCGAAGCTAGTGTGACATGAGTAGGCATCTTGATTACTTTTATCTTCATCATCGGGATAATAACCACGCTGCGTCATAAATGCAACCATTGGTTGGCCCTCCCCACAAATAAATTCAATGTCCTTCCCGCTAGATTCTTGGCGGCTGAGGATCTCTTCCCTTGTCAGGGGACCCTCTGGATTGTGTTCGAAGTCATCGTAAGAGTGCTCACCGCCCATTTGAGAATATCCACGAGAGCGACTGTGGTCGAGCCGCCCCGGAGCGACGCTCAAACAAGCCCCCATTCTTTTCCGTTTCTCCTTCCCTGCTGTTTTTGTGATTTTTGGATAGCTCCCAAAATGTGGGCATGGCATACGACGGTTCACAGTTAGCCGTCAGTGGGCAACCGGGTAGAATTTTAGCAACCGGGTAGAATGGTTCATGGAAAAAAGTTGATTACATCGAAATTTTTCGCGTTCTTTCTCTCTAATACCTTACAGTATTGTCCATACACTAAAATACTCTTTACTTCTTATTGTACCGCTCTCTCTCCATTTTCTCTACTTCATCCCGGAGGTTCAAGCCGAGGTTGGCTCCTCTCAGTCTGCTAATCTTTTCGAAGTCCGCCTTGTCACTGAATTTGGTTTCCTTGCTTCTCCCATCCCTCCTTGCACCGCTATCTGCCTTTCGCTTGCGTTTCGTTTTCTCAGCGTCCCCCGATGGGCCCTCAACGGTCCATCCAGCAGTAGCATCATCAGACTGCCGATGTCCACCGACGTGCTGACGGTATTGATCTTTCTGTTTTTCTTGAGTTGGATCTTCTCCTGCCGCGTGAATGCTGTGGACCGAACTTGATTGTTTTGCAGTAGTATTTGCGCTATTGGCGAGTTCTGAGAGCATTTCGGCCCCACGGGCCTGTCTGAGAATCATGCGATGCCACTCTTCTGGCTTGCGAGATAGAAGGTCAATTTGGCATATTTTTAGGGATGCTCTTCCCTCTTTTGTTTTCTGGAGGGTCTTCATATCACATTGTAGCAAATTTGCTAACGCAATCTTATCATCCGTGCTTGCTCTCTCAAAAATCCTTCGAATCATGTGTTGGCCTAGGAAATTTGACGCAAGCTGAGTGATGCAGGGTTGGAGGGTCTCGAGCATGGAGCTGATACACTCCACATTGGCGGTATCTAGCAGTACATCCATCACTGATCTGCTAATAGGTCCACTCGTGCTCATATGGAATAGCGTCTCTTGTGGTAATTGAGATAGCGCAGTGCACAAAGAGGCCGCGGCATTAGTTTTTGACTGGAGCACTGCTCCAACCAGGCGCGCCCACAGAAGCTGCCTTGAATCGTGATCCTTCCTACTCTCCGCAGCTGCAATGGCACGCGAGAATTTTGGTTTCTTAGAATGAGTCGCTTTGACTGCGCCTTCATTCGCATCTTCGTTTACTTCTGTATCGTTTTTACCGACTTTTGGGCTGAACTGGCTCGCGAATATCGACTGGAGACCACGTGTGTTAGCCTCAACACTATGATTGTCAGCCCACGTATCAAGCAGTTTTTGTGCTACTTTTTCATCCCAATGCTTCATTTCTTCACTATTAGACATGGTCCTGGCCAAATTTATCATCCAGAGCACTACACCGGCGCATCTTGCGACGATTCGAGCGAAAACTTCTCTCTCCAGCAGCTCTTCGAGTATGGAGGAGCACACGTCCTGTACCTTTCGATAGCGTTTACCTCCGACTCTCAGCAAATCATCTGCACTATCTCCACTAATTACTGGTTCTGCATGAGCCTTTGTTATAACTGCTGCGCTTCGTCGCAGAATAGCCTGCAAGACAAAATTAGCTGTCGAGTCCTCAGCGTACTCTCTCACACGCCCCAGAACAGCATGCTTGCAAAAGCTTTGTAGAAGCGCTACCGGTCCACATTCTATGCAACTTTCGAGGAAATATGAGCCAGCTTTATCAGCTGACATGCCGTAGAAGACAGGTGCTCCAGTGACATCACCCCCATCCGCACCCCAATTGAGCGCTTGGCGTATCAGCTTTTCACCCACTTCAGGTCCATCTCGTACGATGCGACCCATCAGTATACGCAGCAGCAAAGCCATGCACGCAGCGGCCCCTTGGTCAGCTACTAAGTCCTGCAATTCTTCTGTTGAAAGTGCTGTGAATATCTCGCTTGCTTTCCTCATCAAGTCGTGGAATGCAGGTGGTACGTAAAACGTCGAGGCGCTCGAAATGTAGAAGCTATACGTGCTCGAGGCCAAAAGACTTTCCAGGCTCTCGCTTCCAGGCACGGAGTGCTTATGCTTGGAGCCTTTGCCTTTATACTCGGAAATCACAGGGATACCACCGAGCACACAGAAAATCGCACGAAGGACGTGGCTGGCACTCATGTCTTTGACAAGCCACGAGATGTCGGCTAGAACAGGTTGTGCAAACGCGCGGAATGCCTCCAGGAGTGGTGCTTCCTCTTCTGTTCCCTCAACATGATAATTTTTCAACAAACTGCTCAAGCGCGCAAGTAAAGCTTGCAGCACGTGAGAAGAATGTCGGTTGCGTGCAAGAAAGACACTGTAGTCAGAGAAGCGCTTTAGTAGCTCCAATACATTGGCAAGATTGGCATTAATGCACAGTTTTTCGATGATAACATTTGTGCGACGATCACATGCTGCACTAGCAGTGCATGATTTGATCTCCATGAGCATGTTATCCATCAAGGTATCCTCAGCCTCTTCGTCAACACCAAAGCTACTCACTTGCTGCTCTAGACTGATAAGATACGAAGCCATAGTCTCTTGCAAGCGCTGAGGCTTGTGACTAGCATCTGTTCCCTGTTCTTCCCAGCCATCTCTACCATCATCTTCGCCAATCATACTCAATCTACCGACCTCTCTCAAGAGAGTATCTTCGCGCGGGCGACGGTCAATATTGGAGTCTATAAGGGGTTAATCTATTGCCTCTTTTGCAAAAACTACAAAAAGAGATGTTTTAGACAATTTTACACCGTTTTTACTCTTGAGATATCAACCTAAACTCTCAAAGCAGGGTGCGTGTACACGAGAAAGCGAGTTGTCTAAAATTGGTCAAGTCTGAAGAGTTAAGCGGTTACTAGTTGGGTTTGGGCACCACATCTAGTGGTAAAAGGTCAGTATTGACTGTTTTTAGCATTTTTACAGAACTCGTGACCTGCTTCACTCTCGTCAATAGTGCAATCGTTCATCTGCGTATCACCTGCTAGACTTTTGTCTGCATATGCGCCGGCCGATGGAACAAACTATGGTATCATCAGTCGCAAGTGGCTCATACAGCCCTCTCGAGAATGGATCGGAACATGGA